>Ga0207878_100246_pt1 | contig 30653 bp, 26 predicted proteins | sample LinPmetageLP41_FD_184053 | JGI IMG/M metagenome (GOLD analysis project Ga0207878, IMG submission 184053) | Marine viral communities from the Pacific Ocean - LP-41 (SPAdes) | ecosystem: Environmental > Aquatic > Marine > Oceanic | place: Pacific Ocean | collected 2010-08-27 | reverse complement strand
CAGGAACATCTGGAGGATGCACTTCTTCACCATTACCGACGGATCATCGCCCTGCGATCCGTCAACCCGGCCTTGCGGCACGGCACGCAGGACAAGCTAACGGTCGATGGCGACCTGCTGACCTTCATCCGGTCGGAAGGCGGCGAAACGCTGTTCTGCGCGTTCAACATGGGTGATCAGCCTGCGCAGACGGCACTGCCCGACGGAACATGGCTGCCGGTCGAAGGCATCGGCGGGACCGCGCCGGACGCCTCAGGCCTGACGCTGAACGGATGGGGCTATGCGCTGATGCGTGCAACCTGAACGGATGATGGAGGGACGATCATGGCGAACCTGAAGCTGACCGATGTGGCCAAGACCTACGGCGGCAAAGTCGAAGTCCTGAAAAACATCGATCTGGACATCAAGACGGGTGAGCTGATCGTCTTCGTCGGCCCGTCAGGTTGTGGCAAGTCGACCCTTCTGCGGATGATCGCGGGGCTGGAAAAGATTTCGGGCGGCACGCTGGAAATCGACGGGCAGATCGTCAACGACATCCCGCCATCGCAGCGTGGCATCGCCATGGTGTTCCAGTCCTACGCGCTCTACCCGCACATGACGGTGCGCGACAACATGGCCTTCGCCCTCGGGATCGCCAAGATGCCGAAGGACGAGATCAGGGCCGCGGTCGACGCCGCCGCCAGCAAGCTGCAACTGACGGAATACCTCGACCGCCTACCCAAGGAGCTGTCGGGTGGTCAACGCCAGCGCGTCGCCATCGGGCGCGCCGTCGTGCGCAGCCCCAAGGTCTACCTGTTCGACGAGCCGCTCTCGAACCTCGATGCCGCGCTGCGCGTCGCCACCCGCATCGAGATCGCCCAGCTCAAGGAACAGATGCCCGACTCCACGATGGTCTACGTCACCCACGATCAGGTCGAGGCGATGACGCTGGCCACCCGCATCGTCGTGCTGGCCAACAAGGGCATCGCGCAGGTCGGCACCCCGCTTGATCTGTACGAGCGTCCCAATTCCGAATTCGTCGCGCAGTTCATCGGCTCGCCAGCGATGAACCTTGTCGCCGGTGAAATCGTCGGCACCGGGCCGGTCACGACGCTCAAGGTGCATGAAGGCGGCGGGACGATTACCTCGAACGTGCCGTCCGAGGCCGAGGACATGGGCGCGCAGGTCAATGTCGGCTTCCGCCCCGAAGACGTCGTGCAGACCGATGGCGACGCCTATGCCTATGAAGGTGAAGTCGAAATCCGCGAGTCGCTGGGCGAGGTCACCCTGATCTATTTCAAGCGCAGCGCCCCCGAAAACGATGCGGTCATCGCCAAGCTGCCCGGCATCCATACCGGGTTGCGCGGCAAAACCCTGCGCCTGACCGCAGATCCGGCGAAAGTGCATGTATTTCGAAACGGAGTGTCTCTGCTTTACCGACAATAGGCCCGATTTTGGCCTGATTGCAGAACCAGTATGGCGCGGAGTTTTCCGTCTGCCCGAGGTTCCGATGGCTGTTCTGCGTTTTATCTATGCCTTGTATCTGCGTCTGACCGGCCTGGGCCTGTTGTTCATGGTGTTCGTTTATTTCGGACTGAAAACGAATGCCGACAACAACCTCGGCGTGACAATTCCTCCGGTTGAACTTTGGGTGCAGGCCACGCTGGCAGGGCTCGGTGTGTTCCTGTTGATCCCTTGGTGGCTGCCACGAGGCCTCCGCCGTCCGACGCAGGGCCGCGATCTGATCTGGCTCTCGGTGCATGGCATTATCGTTGTCGTCTACCCGCTTCTGTTAGAGCCGATGCTGGCCGCGATCCTCGCGCTTCCCGATATTCCGCTTACTGCCGCCCAGCAGGAGTCGGCCTCCCCGATGTGGTCACTCTTCATTCCATTCGGTCTGATGCTGCTGCTGGTCATGCCGGATATGCGTCGGCAGAAACCGCCGCGCCCCGACCCGAACGACCCAGCCCGTGCCATCCCGGTGGCCGAGCGCAAGCCGGTCCCGATCGCAGACTTCAACAAGAAGCTTCCTGCCATCGGCGGCGCGATGAAACTCTACGTTGCCGCAGACTGGCTGATCCTGCGCCTTCTGGGGCTGGGACTGATGGGCACGGCCTATCTGCTGTGGGACATGATTTCGACGGGTCGCACCTTTCAGGCCGGGCAATTGGCCTTCGGCAACGATCCGACCCGCGCCATGTATGCCTATGCCGCGGTCGGTGCGATCATTGCCCTGCCGTTTCTGCTGCCGCGCCGCATCGCGGCACCGCGACATGTCGGCTTTGGCCTCGTAAAGGCAGTAATCCTCGTGGCTGTAGCCTTCGTGCTGATTACACCGCTGAGCGTTGCAATCGAACTGTTCGCGCCCGAAGCCTATCGCCCGACGCTGATCGCGACCGTGCCCAACCTGTTCAAGGCCATTGCCGGCATCGCCGTCACCTCGGTCCTGCTGATCGCCTTCTTCCGACAGCTCAACACCCTGCCTGCGGTCGACTACAAGGGCGATCCGAAAGTCTCGCTCAGCCAGCAACAGCTCCATGATCTGCGACTGGCCCGCATGGGTCAGCCCTGAACCGCATCCCCGGTCATCCGCACCGCTCCGATATAGGGCAGGTTGCGGTTCCGCTGGGCATAATCGATGCCATACCCCACGACGAAGGCATCGGGAATCTCGAACCCTGTCCACGTCGCGCGAATGTCCACTTCACGCCGCGTCGGCTTGTCCAGCAGGGCGATTGTCTCCAGCCGGGCCGGATGACGGGACCGCAACATCTCCGTGACCTGGTTCAGCGTGTGGCCGGTATCGACGATATCCTCGACCACCAGCACGTCGCGCCCGCCGATCTCGCCGCGCAAGTCCTTCAGAATGCGCACCTCGCGGCTGGATTCCATTGCGTTGCCATAGCTCGACGCCTCCAGGAAATCGACTTCGACCGGCAGGTCCAGCTCCCGCACCAGATCGGCGATGAACACGAATGATCCGCGCAGCAACCCCACCACGATCAGTTTGTCGGTCCCCGCAAATCGCATCTCGATCTCGCGCGCCAACTCTTCGATCCGCGCGGCGATGGATTTCGCGCTGATCATCTGGTCGATCACATAGCTTTCGGTCATGTTGCTCCCCCCGGACCTTCCGGTCTAGACGCGCGTTAACACAAGGATGATCCCCAACCCAAGAGGCACGATGCCCCGCCATTCCGAGACCCGAGATCTGCCCTATTCCGCCCAGCAGATGTACAATCTGGTGGCAGATGTCGCCCGATACCCCGAATTTCTGCCCTGGACCGCTGCCGCCCGCATCCGGTCGCGCGATGGCGGACCCGAAGGCGAAGTGATGCTGGCCGACCTGGTGGTCAGCTTCAAGGTGTTCCGCGAAAGCTTCGGGTCCAGGGTCGTCCTGTGGCCATCGGAGTATCGGATCGAAACGGAATATCTGGACGGTCCTTTCAAGCGCATGGATTCCGAATGGCGCTTCGAGCCGATTGACGGCGGTTGCCGCGTGCATTTCTGGATCGATTACGAGTTTCGCAACGTCATCATCGGTCGGGTCGTCGGCGTCGTCTTCAACGAAGCGATGCTGCGGGTAGTCGCGGCCTTCGAAAAACGCGCGCGGGCGCTTTACGGCACCGATCCGGGCACACCAACGGCCTGACCCAACAGCAACAACGCGTGATCCCGCGCCGCCAGGCGCACGGCGTCCCGGCCCAGGGCGCCGAATTCCACCGTCTCCGTCCGTGTCTCGTCCGCCGTAGCTATTCCGAAACACACACGCCCCTCGGGCTTGAACTCCGATCCGCCAGGGCCCGCGATCCCGGTGATCGACACCGCGATATCCGCACCCGAGCGGGCGCGCGCACCCTGCGCCATTTCTCGCGCGACCTCCTCGGACACGGCGCCATGTGCGACCAGTGTCATCTGCGATACGCCCAGCATCGACCGCTTGGCCGGGTTGGAATATGTGATCGCCCCCCAAAGAAACATCTCTGACGATCCGGGCAAATCCGTCAGCGCGGCGGCGACCATCCCACCGGTGCAGCTTTCGGCAGTCGCAATTGTCAGACATTTGACCCGTGCCGCCGCCAGCAGGTCCGCGACCCCACTCACAGATGCGCCAATGCAGCCAGCGCCAAGACGCAAATGGCTGCCATTCCTCCGGCGATCGCATCGTCCAGCATCACACCCCAGGCATCCGTGCGCCGATCCATCCAGCCGACGGGACCGGGCTTCCAGATATCGAACAGCCGAAACAGCAGCAGTGCCGCAATCCATCCGGGCCAGAGACGTTCGACCGCAACCCCCGCATTCGCCGCGCCCCAGACCAGCGGCAGCAATGCGATCCATTGGCCCAGCACCTCGTCAATCACGATTTCCGATGGGTCGTGGTCAGCCTGTCCGCGCGTTGCCGCAGCCGTCGCCCAATAGCCCAGCGGCAGGATCAATGCGGTCAGGACGGTGAACACCAGCGGCCCGCCCTGCATCGCCAGCCAGCCCAGCGGCAGGGCAGCCAGCGAGCCCCATGTGCCCGGGGCAGGGCGCAACAGACCGACGTATCCGACCGTCGCGACGGCCCTGGCGAACCTTTGGTCACGCCCCATGTCGCCGCTCATGATTTCACCAGGGTTACAGTCGCCATGCAGGCGATCCCCTCGCCGCGCCCGGCAAACCCCAACCGCTCTGTCGTCGTGGCCTTGACAGAAATCCGGTCAATGCCCAGTCCCATGATATTGCACAGTCTTTCGCGCATTGCCGTCGCGTGCGGCCCGATCTTCGGGGCCTCGCAGATCAGCGTGGCATCGACATTTCCGATCCGATACCCCTGTGCGCGGGCCAGACCTGCCGCATGGGTCAGGAACACGGCACTGTTCGTGCCCTTCCACTGTGGGTCCGAAGGCGGAAAATGCTGCCCGATATCGCCCATCGCGAGCGCCCCATAGATTGCATCGGTGATCGTGTGCAGGCCGACATCGGCGTCCGAATGTCCCTGCAGCCCGCGCCCGTGCGGCACCCGCACACCGCACAGCGTCACGTGATCGCCCGGTCCGAACCGATGCACATCGAACCCGTTCCCGACCCTGATATCCATGTCCAATCCGTGTCCCATAAGCCGCCTTGCCCGCGCGTAATCGCCCGGTGTGGTGATCTTGATATTGTCCTCATCGCCCGCGACGATCGTGACGTCCAGCCCGGCGGCTAGCGCCACTTCCACATCGTCCGCAGCATCGCCATCGAAGGCATCATGCGCCGCACGCAAAGCTGCCGTATCGAACCCCTGCGGTGTCTGTGCGCGGTGCAACCCGGTGCGGTCCTGCACTGCCGCGACCCGGTCGTCCCCCAGCCACAGCGCATCCGTAACCGGCACCGCCGGAGCCGCCCCCGGCGCGTCGTTCAGGGCCGTCAGCACCCGACCGATCAACGCGGCCGACACCAGAGGCCGCGCCCCGTCATGAATCAACACACGCCCCGTCTTCACCGCCGCAAGCCCCGCCCGGACCGATGCGCCGCGTGTCGCACCGCCGTCAATCAACGTCGTGCCGGGCAGTATTGCGGCGACCCGCGCCCGATCTTCGGGCCGGATCACAACAATCACCTCGTCCACCAGCCCGCGGAAGGGCAGCAACGCCCGGGCCAGTACCGAAATACCGTCCAAATCGCGGAATTGCTTGGGGATATCGCCGCCGACCCGTGTGCCGGATCCAGCGGCGACAATCAGGGCGGTGGCGTCGGAGAAAGGCATGGGAATTCCGTTCAGTCGGTCGCGCCTTCCTATCCTTCGCCAGACAGACTCGGCAAGAAGATGGCGATCTGACAGGCATTCCTGTAACGTGTTGCCTAATTTTTGTGCATAGGGCATCGGTTCATCCGCAAGATGCAGGTCAGCCCTGCCAATAGGGACGTCCGTTTCGTAGCACTTCCCCTGGAACCGCCCGGAAAATCAGCACGTGCCTGAAAATACTGCAATCCCACTCGACCCCCGGCTGGCCGCTCTGGGCCTGACCTCGCCTGTCGCCTTGGCACCGATGGCCGGAATCACGGATTTGCCGACACGGCAGGTGGTCCAGAGCTTCGGGGCGGGTCTCGTCGTCTCGGAAATGGTCGCCAGCCGGGAGATGGTCGAGGCCAAGCCTTCGGTCCGTGACCGCGCCGAACTGGGTGCCGATGTCACCGGTACGGCGGTCCAGATCGCCGGCCGCGACGGCTATTGGATGGGCGAGGCGGCAAAGCTGCTGGCCGGGCAGGGCGCACGGATCATCGACATCAACATGGGATGCCCCGCCAAAAAGGTCACAGGCGGCCTGTCCGGATCGGCCCTGCTGCGCGATCATGACCACGCCCTGCGCCTGATCGAGGCAGTGGTCGGTGCCGTCGACCTGCCAGTCACGCTGAAAACCCGGCTGGGGTGGGACGACCACAGCCGCGATACCGCCGATCTGGCCCGCCGGGCCGAAGCGGCGGGCATCCGGATGCTGACAATTCACGGGCGCACACGGTGCCAGTTCTACAAGGGTGCCGCCGATTGGGGGGCCATCGCACCCATCGTGCGGGCCGTGGATATTCCGGTGCTGACCAATGGCGACATCACCGACGCCGCCGCCGCCCGTTGCGCCATCGCGCAGTCCGGCGCGGCGGGCGTTATGGTCGGACGCGGCGCTCAGGGGCGGCCATGGGCACTGGCGCAGATCGCGCAGGCCCTGGGTCACGGGGCTGCACCGGATGTCCCGACCGGCTCCGGTCTGGTGCATCTCGTCACCGAGCATTACGCCGCGCTGATCGACTTCTACGGTGCCATTCTGGGCGGTCGCGTCGCGCGCAAGCATCTGGGCTGGTACATGGACGCGGCCGCGACGCCACCGGATCTGCGCCGCCGCATCCTGACCGCGAATGCTACAGATGTTCCGGCCCTGCTGCCTGCCGCGCTGATCCCGGCGACCCGGTGCGCGGCATGACCGGCAGTCCCATCTGGCAGGCCCTGCCGATCCCGGCGCTTGTTCTGGACGCCGACGATCGGATCGACGCCGTCAACGGCCCGGCCGAGGGCTTCCTGAACCGGTCGGCCAAGCATCTGGCGGGCGCGGCCCTGCCGTCGCTGATGGACCTGGAAGACGGGCTGGCTGCCGCCACGACGCGGGTGCGCCGGACCTTCGCCCCGCTGACTCTGCACGATGCGACGGTGCGGCTGGGCCCGTCGCTTGCCGTGCGCTGCGACCTGCATCTGGCCCCGCTGGACAACGGCATTCTGATCCTGATCTCGCCTCAGGATATTGCCGGGCGGCTGGACCGGGCGCGCGATTCCCGCTCGGCGGCGCGCAGTGCCATTGGCATGGCCGAAATGCTGGCCCATGAAATCAAGAACCCGCTGGCCGGGATTACCGGCGCGGCTCAGCTTTTGGGGATGAACCTTACCGGAGAAGACGTTGAATTAACAGATCTTATAGTCGAGGAAAGCCGCCGCATCGTGAAACTCCTGGAACAGGTGGAGCAGTTCGGGAACCTGCGCCCGCCGCAATGCCGGGCCGTGAATATCCACGACATCCTCGACCGCGCGCGCCGCTCCGCCATGGTCGGATTTGCCGCCCACATGAACATTATCGAAGCCTACGACCCCTCGTTGCCATCGACTTGGGCGGACCCCGATCAATTGCAGCAAGTGTTTCTGAATCTTCTGAAGAACGCTGCTCAAGTGGCTGAACATGATGGTGAAATTACTATCAGAACCTTCTATGAACTGTCATTGCGTGTGCGTCGGCCGGATGGAAGCGGCGGATCGGTGCCGCTCCAGATCGAGATCATCGACAATGGTCCAGGCATCCCGCCGGAGCTGACCGGCAACCTGTTCGAACCTTTTGTATCCGGCCGCGAGAACGGCACCGGACTGGGCCTCGCGCTGGTCTCCAAGATCGTTCATGACCATGACGGCTGGATTTCGGTCGACAGTGTGCCAGGGCGGACGGTGTTTCGCCTGTCTCTGCCCTTGGCTCCAAAAGACATGAAGACCGACCTGCAAAGCACTGAGGAGTAACAAGAATGGACGGAACAATTCTGGTCGCCGACGACGACCGCACGATCCGCACCGTCCTGACGCAGGCACTGACCCGTGCCGGATGCAAGGTGCATGCCACGTCATCGCTGATGACGCTTCTTCGCTGGGTCGAGGAGGGCAAAGGCGATCTGGTTATTTCGGATGTTGTCATGCCGGATGGCAACGGTCTGGAAATGCTGCCAAAAATCAGTGCCGAACGACCCGGCCTGCCGGTGATCGTGATTTCGGCCCAGAACACGATCATGACCGCGATCCAGGCGACCGAGGCCGAGGCCTACGACTATCTGCCCAAGCCCTTCGATCTGCCCGACCTGATGAAACGCGCCGCCCGCGCCCTGGAACAGAAGCGTACCACCAGTCCCGCGACGGCCGAGCCGGAAAAGACCGACGACCTGCCGCTGGTTGGTCGCACGCCGCGGATGCAGGCGCTATATCGGATGGTCGCGCGGGTGATGAACAACGACCTTCCGGTTTTGATTACGGGTGAATCGGGAACTGGCAAATCTTTGATTTCCCATGCAATCCATGACTTCAGCGATCGCCGGACTCTGCCTTTCGTGATTGCGACCGGAGCGGATCTGGTCAGTTTCGATGGACCCTCGGACCTGTTGGCCAAGGCGCGTGGCGGCTCGATCCTGTTTGACGAAGTGGGCGATCTGGAACCTGAAATTCAGGCTCGCGTCGTGCGCCTGATCGACAGTCTTCCCAGCGACGGCCCCCGCATCATGGCGACCGCGCAACGCGATCTGACGCCCCGGCTGGACGTCGACGGGCCGGGTGGTTTCCGATCCGATCTCTATTATCGGTTGGCCGGGGCTCAGCTTGACGTGCCGGCCCTGCGTGAACGGGTCGACGATATTCCGCTTCTGGCGGCACATTTCCTGAGCCGTGCAGAACGCGACGGCGCCACCCTGCGCCGTTTCTCCGACGACGCCATGGCGCAGATTCGCGCGCATCCCTGGCCCGGCAATGTGCGGCAACTGGAGAATACGACACGCCGTCTGGTCGTGATGTCGCCCGCCGAGGAGATCACCCGCTCCGAGGTGGAACAGGTTCTGGGCACCTTCGCCGCCGGGCCGCGTGTCATTGCCGCGACCGACAAACTGAGCGAGGCGGTGGAAAAGCATCTCCGGCGTCACTTCGATCTGCAGGGCGGACAGCTTCCGGCCCCTGGCCTGTATCAGCGCATTCTGCGCGATGTCGAAGCCCCGCTGATCGAGATCGCGCTGGATGCGACCGGCGGAAATCAGGCGAAATGCGCCGATCTTCTGGGCATAAACCGCAATACGCTGCGCAAGAAGATCACCGATCTCGATATCCTCGTGACACGGCGACGCAAATTGATGTAAAACCGCCACAGGCGTTGCAGATCGGGAACAACCCGGCAGGCAGTCGCGCGGTAAGACATTGAAATGAGGCTATTTTGCGGGCTTCTGCCAGCCACGTGAGCCCTGTGCCCCGCGCCATACTCTGGAGCGGTCGTCGGCAGGCACAGGCGATTCTGACGGTCTCCCTCGTGGTGATGGGGCCGGTTCTTGTCGTCCTGACGTTTCTGTCACTGGGTCTGCGGGGGCCTGATACGGGTGACCTGTCGTGGCTCCGCGCTGTCCTGCTGGCCGATCTGGTTTATATCCTGGCTGTTGCGGCTCTGGTGGTCCGCCGTGTCACCCGGATGATCGCCGCCCGGCGCAACCGTTCTGCCGGGTCTCAGTTGCACCTGCGGCTGACCGGGGTGTTCACTGGCATCGCCCTGATCCCGACCATCCTGACTGCGGTTTTCGCCACGGTCACGATCAATATCGGTCTGGAAGGGTGGTTTTCCGACCGTGTCCGCAACGCGCTTGGCAACTCGGTTGAGGCCGCGCAGGCCTATGCGCAGGAACACCGCGATGGCCTGACCGAGGATGCACGCGCGTTGGCGGGGTATCTGAACGTCGCCAAGCGATCGCTGTTCTTCATGGCAGACGGCGATCTGCGACAGGTTCTTGCACAGGGACAGGAGCTGGTGCAGCGCGGCCTGGCCGAAGCCTTCGTCGTCGATGGTGCCGGCGAAATCCGCGCACGGGGCGACCGTTCCTATCTGTTCGACTTCGTACCGATCGACCCGCTGCGGTTGCAACAGGCTGCCGAAGGTTCTGTCATTCTGATGGAGGACAAGGATGTCAATGAGTTCCGCGCCCTTCTTAAACTGACAGCCTTCAATGATCGCTATCTTTATGTGTCGCGCACGGTCGACGGGGACATCCTGCAACTGCTGGATGAAACCCGCGAGACAGCCAAGCTCTATCAGCAGCTCGAACAGGATCGCGGTCGGCTGCTGTTCGAATTCGGGCTGCTCTATCTGGGCTTTGCGCTGATCCTGATCCTGGCGGCGACCTGGGCCGGAATGTGGTTCGCCGAACGCCTGTCGCGCCCGGTCGGGCGGCTGGCCGGCGCGGCACAGCGAGTCGGGCAGGGCGACCTCTCCGTTCGCGTCAAGGAGGAGGCGGGGGACGATGAAATTGCCATGCTGGGCCGTATCTTCAATCAGATGACCCGGCAACTGAAAGGGCAACGCGACGCGCTGGTCGAGACCAACATGCAGACCGAACGCCGCCGTCGCCTGTTCGACAGCGTGCTGGGGTCGGTGACAGCGGGTGTCATCGGCTTGGACCCGGATGGCAAGATCGACTTCATGAACCGCTCGGCCCAGCGGTTGCTCGGCATCGACGGCGAACGCTATGGGGTGCTGCTGGATCAGGTCGTACCGGAATTCACACCGCTGTTCGAACGGCTGCGCGACGCCCGGTCCGAAACCATGCAGGAAGAGATCCGGCTGGCTCGGGGCGGACGGCTGGAGAACCTGCTGGTCCGCATCGCAACCCGCCCCGGTGCCGACGGTGCGGCCGAAGGTTACGTGGTGGCCTTCGACGACGTGACCGAACTGGTCTCGGCGCAGCGCATGGCGGCCTGGGGCGACGTGGCACGGCGCATCGCGCATGAGATCAAGAATCCGCTTACGCCGATCCAGTTGTCCGCCGAACGCCTCAAACGCCGGTTCACCCGAGAGCTGGAGCCGGAAAGCGCCGAGAAACTGGGTGAGCTGACAGATGTGATCGTGCGCCAGACCAATGACTTGCGACGCATCGTTGATGAATTCAGTAAATTTGCACGCATGCCCGAACCCGAGCGCCGTCGCGGCGATCTGGCCGGTCTTCTGCGGGAAACCGTGATGTTGCAACGCGCCGCGCTGGACCCGGTGGAGATCGTCGAGGATATCCCCGCAGGCAAGCTGCAGGCGGAATTCGATCAGACGATGATGGGACAGGCCTTTACCAATCTCATCAAGAACGCGGGCGAGGCGATCGAGACGCGCGTGGAAAAGACGGGCGATGATTTCGACAAGCGGGTGGGTGTTTCACTGATCAACGACCCAAATGGCAGCCATTTGGAAATTCGCATCAGCGACAATGGCATAGGTCTTCCGGAAGACCGCGCGAAACTGTTCGAACCCTATGTGACGACGCGCGACAAGGGCACCGGGCTTGGCCTTCCGATCGTCAAGAAGATCATCGAGGAACACGGCGGCACGCTGGAACTGGCGGATGCCGCTCCGGATGCCACAGGTCATACAGGGGCGGAGGCCGTCATAAGGCTTCCCCGCATTGAGGAGAGTTAACACATGGGCGACATCCTGATCACGGACGACGAGGCAGATATCCGCAGTCTCATCGCGGATATCCTTGAAGATGAAGGATATTCCTGTCGAAAAGTGGGTACTGCAGATCAGTGCATGAGCGCGATCGAGGACGAGGCGCCCAGCCTGATGATCCTGGATATCTGGCTCAAGGGCAGCGACATGGACGGGATCGACATTCTGAAATCCGTGCGCCGCAGCCACCCGGATATTCCGATCATCATCATTTCGGGCCATGGCAACATCGAGATCGCGGTCGCCGCCATCAAGCAAGGGGCCTACGATTACATCGAAAAACCCTTCAACATCGACCAGTTGATGGTTGTCGTGGGCCGGGCGATGGAAACCTCGCGTCTGCGCCGGGAGAACAGTGAATTGCGACGCAAGGATGCATCGTCCGCCGAGATGATCGGCCAGTCCGTCGCCTACAAGGGTCTGGTGGCGCAGCTTAAAAAGGTCATGAACTCGAATGGGCGCGTCATGCTGACCGGGCCTGCCGGCTCGGGCAAGGAGGTCGCCGCCCGTTACATTCACGCCAAGTCGAACCGCGCCTCGGCGCCTTTTGTCTCGGTCAGTTCCGCCTCGATCGAACCGGACCGGATGGAGACCGTGCTGTTCGGTCGTGAAAGCCCGGAAAAAGGCGTTGAACCCGGTCTTCTGGAACAGGCGCATGAAGGCGTCATCTATTTCGATGAAGTGGCCGATATGCCGCTTGGCACGCAGTCCAAGATCCTGCGGGTGCTGGTCGATCAGGCCTTCACACGGGTTGGCGGGACCGAGAAAGTCCGCGTGGACCTGCGGGTGATTTCATCGACCAACCGCGATCTGGATCATGAAATCCGCGCCGGCCGTTTCAGGGAAGAACTGTTTCATCGCCTCAATGTCGTCCCGATTCCGGTGCCCAGCCTGGAGGACCGCCGCGACGACATTCCCGTGCTGGCGGATCACTTCATCGCATCGCTGAACAAGGCGCAGGGCCTGCCGTTGCGGGAACTGGGCGAGGAGACCAAGGCCCTGCTGCAAACCATGCGCTGGCCCGGAAATGTCAGACAATTGCGCAACGTCATCGAGCGCGTGCTGATTCTGGGCGAGGGGACCGGCCCGATCGAGCCGACCGAACTGCCCAGTCCGAACAATGGCGGCGGCGATTCCGGCGACATGACACTATCGGGCAGCCTGGCGTCGGTGCCGCTGCGCGAGGCGCGCGAATTGTTCGAACGCCAATACCTGATGACGCAGATCAACCGTTTCGGTGGCAACATCAGCCGCACGGCAAGCTTCGTCGGTATGGAGCGCTCGGCGTTGCACCGCAAACTGAAGTCACTGGGCGTGGTGACCAGCGCGCGCGGCGGATCACGGGTCGCGCGCGTCGACGACTAACAGCGGCGGATCATCGGGCGGGCGCGGCAATCCGGCCATTCGCGACACACAGGCCGGTCGTCTCGAACGGCTGACTTTGCAGTTGCGTTGCAGTGCCGGCCTTGCAGACGGGCAGGCTGCGCTGATTGTACCCGCGCCCGGTCATGCAGGCCGACACCGCGCGGTCGCGCAAACCGGCATTGGCATCGCGGTTGAATACGTCCGATCCGTTTTCGACACCGACGCAGATACCGCTGCGACAGCCACCCGCCCCGATGGTGACACGGGGCGAGGTGTCGATCCTGCGGTCAGCGGGAAAATCGCGACGGGCCTTGGCGGCGCAACTAAGGTAATCCTGCTCGGCGGTCAGGGCTGGCGTTCCGGGTTTGAGCCAGACGGGCTGCGTGGGACCGGCCCCGCAAGCGCTCAGCGCGATCAGGAAGGGTAACGTGTACTTCATGGCTTCTTACCTAGCAGCCGCGACAAAGCTGGCAATCACTCGGGGCAGGCTTTCAAATGTCAGACATTTGATTTCGACCTGTTGACCAAATGTCAGACATCTGCTGGCCCCGTTGACCCGCACCGCCGGGCAGGCTTATCCATTGCCTTCTGTATCCGGGCCGCAAAGGGCGCACTATGAAGGTCATCATCTGTGGCGCAGGGCAGGTCGGTTGGCAGATCGCGCGCCATCTGGCGGGCGAACGCAATGACGTCACCGTGGTCGACAACAACCCCGAACTGGTGCGCCGGGCCACCGATACGCTGGACGTGCAGGGCATCACCGGCTTTGCCAGCTATCCGGACGTGCTGGAGCGGGCCGGGGCCGAAGACGCCGACATGCTGATCGCCGCGACCCATTCGGACGAGGTCAACATGGTGACCTGTCAGGTGGCGCATTCGATCTTTACCGTGCCGCGCAAGATCGCCCGCCTGCGGGCGCAATCCTACCTGTCGGCGGTGCGCGCGGATCTGTATCGCCGCGACCACCTGCCCATCGACGTCGTCATCAGCCCCGAGCGGGAGGTGGCGCAGGCCGCGCTGCGCCGCCTGCGCGCGCCCGCAGCCTTCGATGTCGAGGAATTCATGGACGGAAAGGTGCAATTCCTTGGTCTGCAACTTGATGAAGACTGTCCGGTTCTGGACACACCGCTGCGGCAATTGTCTGAACTTTTCAGCACGTTACGTGCCGTTGTTGTGGGTGTGCGTCGGCAAAACCGGCGCCTGTTCGCGCCCGATCCCGGCGATCAGCTCAAGGCGGGCGATCAGGTCTATATCCTGACGCATTCCGACGATCTGAACCGCACGCAGGAGATTTTTGGCAAGAAGGTCCGCAAGCAGGAACGCGTCGTCATCATCGGCGGCGGCAATGTCGGCCTGGCCGTGGCCGAGGCGCTGGAGGCGGCCCCCGAACGCATCCGCGCCAAGATGATCGAGCGGGACCGCAAATCCGCCGAGCGCGCGGCCGAAGCGCTGGAGCGGACGATCGTCCTGTCGGGCGACGGCCTGGACATCGATCTTCTGCGCGAAGCGAACATCGACCGTGCGGATGCCGTGCTGACGGTAACGGACGACGACAAGACCAATCTGCTGGCTGCCGTGCGCGCCAGGGCCGCGGGGTGTTCCAAGACCATCGCGCTGATCAACGATCCGACGCTGGTGCCGCTTCTGGAACCGCTGGGTATCGACGCTTATGTGAATCCCCGGCAGACGACCGTGTCGTCGATCCTGCGGCATGTTCGACATGGCCGGGTCCGCAACGTCTATTCCGTCGGCGATGCCGAGGCCGAGGTGATCGAGGCGCAGGTCTTGTCCACCTCGCCCATGACCGGTCGCATCATCAGCGAAATCGACTTTCCCGAAGGCGCATTGGTCGGCGCCATCCAGAAATCCGGCGGGCGCGTCATCCGGCCGGAAGGCAGCACCCGCATCGAGGAGGGGGACGTGGTCGCGATCTTCGCTCTGTCCTCCGACATCCCGGAAGTAGAGCGGCTGTTGCAGGTGCAGGTGGACTTCTTCTGATGCGCCGGGTTCTGCCCCCCCGCATCGTGACGGACCCGGACGGCAGCTTCGCAGTGCGGACCCCGGCGCAGTGACCGGCGTATTCCGCCGAGTGCCGCTGATCGTCAAGCTCTCGGCGGTGTTTGCGGCGTCGATGTATATTCCGGCACTGCACGCACTGACCCTCAGGGCGCACCACGAGGCACAGGCCTTCTTCTATACCGGAACGCTTCTGCTGGCGCTGCTGGCGGCGATCGCCGTGGCGACGGCGCGCGACCGCTCGCGCAATGCGACGCGCAGCCATCTGATCGCGTTGCTGTCGGCTTTTACCCTGCTGCCCCTGATGGCCGCGCTGCCGCTGGGCCGCATCGTCTCGAACACCCGCGCCATCAACCTCTATGTCGAAATGGTCGCCGCCATCACCACTACCGGCGGCAGTCTGTTCTCGCCCGACCGCCTGTCGTCGACGGCGCATCTGTGGCGGGCAATGGTCGCATGGCAGGGCGGCATGATCGTATGGGTCGCGGCCATCGCGATCCTGGCCCCCCTGAACCTGGGTGGCTTCGAAGTGGCCGAGGCGAATACGACGCGGCGCGCTGAAACCCGTTCCACCCGCGATCTGGCGCAGGCCATCGAGCCCGAATCGCGGGTCCGCAGGGCAGTGTCGACGCTGGTGCCGGTCTACGTCTCGCTGACGGTGGTGCTATGGGGCATTCTCGTGATCGCTGGGGAAAACGGGACGACCGCCCTGATCCATGCCATGTCGACGATGTCGACCTCGGGCATCACCGACGGCACCAAGATTTCAGGCAGCGTCGCGGGCTGGCCGGGCGAAGTGGCCGTGGCGGCCTTCCTGATCTTCGCGATCACCCGGCAGGCCTTTACGACGGACATGAACCGCGATCACATGCGCAATCTTGCCAATGACCGGGAGCTTCGGATCGCGGGCATGATCGTCGGTACGGTGACGGTCGTCCTGTTCGCCCGTCACTGGATCGGCGCCTACGAAGTGGGTCGCGCGGACGATGCGCGTGCCGCCGTGGGCGCGATCTGGGGGTCGGCCTTCACCGCGCTGTCCTTCCTGACGACAACCGGATTCGAAAGTGCGCAGTGGCAGGCGGCGAAGGCCTGGTCGGGTCTGGGCGCACCCTCGGTTCTGTTGCTGGGGCTGACGATCTTCGGGGGCGGGGTCGCGACCACGGCGGGCGGTGTCAAGCTGCTGCGCATCTATACACTCTATGCGCAGGGCCGCCACGAGATGAACATGCTGGTCCATCCGCATTCCGTCGCGGGCAACAGCGGGGCTGTGCGCCGCATTCCCCCCGGCGGGATCGAGGCGGCCTGGGTGTTCTTCATGCTGTTCGCCACCTCTATCGCGGCCGTGACGCTGGCCCTGACACTGACCGGCCTCGATTTCGAAGGCGCGCTCGCCCTGGCGGTGGCCTGTCTGACGACGACCGGACCGCTCGCCGAAATCGTGCTGGGCGGGCAGGGGGCGATGAATGCCCTGCCCGATATGGCCAAGATCGTCTCGGCCCTGGCCATGGTGCTGGGCCGCCTGGAAGCGCTTGCGTTTATCGCACTTCTGAACCCGGAATTCTGGCGCGATTGATCGACCGGGGGCGTCCTGCAGTGGCGGCCCGACTGTCGTTTCGGCAACGCCCTGTCACGCCACGTCAGAATCCTGCGGATCAGGGGTGGAAACTTCATCGTGCCCGCCCCATAAAGTCCGGATTGTTAACTGACGCCCGAAAATGGGCGCGTGGGACAGGGACGGGCTGACATGGCATCGGACAAGCAGAACCTTCAGGACGCTTTTCTCAATCACGTCCGCAAGACGAAGGTGCCGGTGACGATCTTTCTGATCAACGGCGTCAAATTGCAGGGCGTTATCACTTGGTTCGACAACTTCTGCGTGTTGCTGCGCCGCGACGGCCAAAGCCAACTGGTCTACAAGCACGCGATTTCCACGGTGATGCCGGCGCAGCCGATCAGCCTTTACAACGGTGAGGAAGAAACCGCTGGCGAACCCACCTGACGTCACCCACTCGACCGAGGCTGTGCCGACGCGCGCCCTGGTCCTGCATCCCGACACCCGCGCTGGCGACCGCTCCGGTCGAACGCCACAACACTCATTGGACGAATGCATCTCGCTGGCCCACGCCCTTCCGGGGCTGGACGTGGCGGGCGGAGACGTCGTGCGCCTGCCCAACCCGCATCCCGGCATGTTGTTCGGCAAGGGCAAGGTCGAGGAATTGCGCGCCCGGATCGAGACCGACGAGATCGAGCTGATCCTGATCGACGGCACCGTCACGCCAGTGCAGCAACGCAATCTGGAAAAGGCGTGGAAGGTCAAACTGCTGGACCGCACCGGCCTGATCCTCGAAATCTTCGCCGACCGGGCCGCCACCCGCGAAGGCGTGTTGCAGGTCGAACTGGCGGCGCTGACCTATCAGCGGACCCGTCTGGTGCGCGCCTGGACCCACCTGGAACGGCAGCGCGGTGGACTTGGCTTTGTAGGCGGTCCGGGCGAGACGCAGATCGAGGCCGACCGCCGCGCCATCGATGAGCAGATGACCAAGCTGCGGCGTCAGTTGGACAAGGTCGTGAAGACCCGCGAATTGCACCGTGCCGCGCGCGCCAAGGTGCCCTATCCGGTCGTGGCCCTCGTGGGCTATACCAACGCGGGCAAATCGACGCTGTTCAACCGCCTGACCGGGGCCGACGTGATGGCCAGGGACATGCTGTTCGCGACGCTGGACCCGACGATGCGATCGGTCGACCTGCCGCATGATACCAAGGTGATTCTGTCGGACACGGTTGGGTTCATCTCCGACCTGCCGACGCAACTGGTCGCCGCCTTCCGCGCCACGCTGGAGGAGGTGCTGGACGCCGATCTGATCGTGCATGTCCGCGACATTTCCCACCCCGAGACCGAGGTTCAGGCGCGGGACGTCGAAGCCATCCTGGAGGCGCTTGGCGTCGACGACGACATCACGCGGCTGGAAATGTGGAACAAGGCCGACGCTCTGACATCCGACGATATGGCCGCGGCGGAAAATCTGGCCGCCCGGCGTGACGACGTCTATCTGGGGTCGGCACTGACGGGGCAGGGGCTGGATGCGCTTCTGGAGCGCATCGCGTCCGAAATGACGGCGGCCTTGAGCGAAATCACGCTGACGTTGCCCTTCGATGCCGGGAAGGCCCGCGCATGGTTGCACGAAGAAGGCGCCGTCCTGGAAGAAACGCAGGGCGAAGACGGCATTTACCTGTCCCTGCGCTGGACTCACCGGCAGGCCGCCCGCTTTGCCGCAGTCTTCCCCGAAATTGCGCCCGAGGGCACCGGGACCGCCGAGACCGGCACCGATCCGGGCGCTGCTCCCGCCGCGTCAGAGCCGTGGCATCCCTGAGGGGTGACAGGTCCGACAGGGGCTGCTAATATTTCGCAACGGATCGGGCGTCAGACTTCGACCGTCAGAGCAGACTTGGACAGGACACAACCCATGACCGTATTTTCACGTCGTCGCTTCCTTGCGACGGCTTCCGCCCCGTTGGCGCTTGCCGCCTGCGGCAACGGCATCGGCAGCGATGGCGGCGACCGCATTGATGGTCGCGTCGATGCAGCCTTCAACTTCATGTATGCGACCCTGCCTGACACGCAGGTCCTGGCAGGCAAGGCCGCGGGCATCCTGATGATGCCGGTCGTGACCGAGGCCGGCTTCGGCTTCGGCGGGGCGTATGGCCGCGGTGCGCTGCGCATCGACGACGTGACGGTGGATTACTATTCCACAACTGCCGCGTCCTTCGGATTGCAGATCGGCGGGCAGCAATACAGCCACGCGCTGTTCTTCATGACGCAACCCGCGCTGGCCAATTTCCGCGCCTCGCAGGGTTGGACCGCCGGGGCGAACCTGGAATATGCCGTGTCCTCCAATGCGGGCAACCTGTCGACCGACACGACTGCATTGCTGACCCCGGTGATCGCCGTGGTGTTCGGACAGGCGGGTCTGCTGGCCGGTGCGACGCTGGAAGGCCAGAAATACACCCGGATCATTCCCTGACAGACCGGCACCGGCTCCGCCGGTGTCGACCACCAGGGGTGTCATTCCAGAAGAAGTGCGCGCAACACAAAGCCTGCGCCGATCGTATGACCCGCGTAATACCCGAATATGCACTGTCGCCATACATTGCGTTCACCGCGATTTCCCCTTGCACCCGGACACCGCACCTCCTAGATGCGACCCACTTCACAGGCGGGGGCGGGCCCTCGGGGGAGACATCCCCGAATGGTCCACCGGTTGAGCGTCATGCTCTGATCCCCCGCTCAGGTTCAAACCGGAAAGGATTAGAGACATGGCATTGCCTGATTTCTCCCTGCGTCAGCTGCTTGAAGCCGGCGTTCACTTTGGCCACCAGACCCAACGCTGGAATCCGCGCATGGGGCCGTACATCTACGGTGCCAAGAACGGCATCCACATCATGGATCTGACGCAGACTGTCCCGATGCTGGACCAGGCATTGCAGGTCGTGCGCGACACCGTCGCCCGTGGCGGGCGCATCCTGTTCGTCGGTACCAAGCGCCAGGCCCAGAAGCCCGTCGCCGACGCCGCCGAGCGTTGCGCGCAATACTACATGAACCACCGCTGGCTGGGTGGCACGCTGACCAACTGGAAGACCGTGTCCAATTCGATCAACCGCCTGAAATCCATCGACGAATCGATGGAACAGGGGTTTGCCGGCCTGACCAAGAAAGAGCGTCTGGGCATGGAGCGGGACCAGACCAAATTGCAGGCGTCGCTTGGCGGCATCCGCGAAATGGGAGGACTGCCCGATCTGCTGTTCGTTATCGATGTGAACAAGGAAGATCTGGCCATTGCCGAAGCCAGGAAGCTGGGCATCCCGGTGGTTGCGGTCGTCGATACCAACTGCTCGCCCGATGGCGTCGACTATATCATTCCCGGCAATGACGATGCGGCGCGTGCCATCGGCCTGTACTGCGATCTGGTCGCCCGCGCCGCTCTGGATGGCATGTCCGCACAGCTGGGCGCCGCCGGTGTTGACATCGGTGAGATGGACAACGTCGAAGAGTCCGTCGATCCGGGCGAAGCCGTGGAACCCGATGTGGATGATGCAGAGTCCGCGTCCGCACCCGAGGCCGAGAAAGCCCCCGCCAAGGAAGCCCCTGCCGAGGCGTAAGCCCAGGGACATCAATCGGTTACGGGGCGCGGTCATCTAGGCCGCGCCCATCCCCATTTCTAAAGGAGACAGGATCATGGCGATTACTGCTGCGATGGTGAAAGAACTGCGCGACACGACCGGCGCGGGCATGATGGATGCCAAGAAGGCACTGACCGAAAACGACGGCAGCATGGAAGCTGCGGTCGACTGGCTGCGGACCAAGGGTCTGGCCAAGGCTGCCAAGAAATCCGGCCGCACCGCCGCCGAAGGCCTTGTCGCCGTGGCCGTGGCCGACGGTATGGCCGTCGCCGTCGAAGTGAACTCCGAGACGGATTTCGTTGCCAAGAACGCCGACTTCCAGAAAATGGTGTCGGATATCGCCGAGGCCGCGCTGAAGGTCGACGATATCGACGCGCTGAAGGCCGCCGAGGTCGGTGGCAAGACCGTCGAATCGATGGTCACCGACAAGATCGCCACCATCGGCGAGAATATGTCCGTGCGTCGCATGGCCAAGTTGTCCGGCGGGTCAGTCGTTTCCTATGTCCACAACGCCGCGGCGCCGGGCATGGGCAAGATCGGTGTGCTGGTCGCGCTGTCGTCGTCGAACGACGCCTTTGGCAAGCAGGTCGCGATGCACGTCGCCGCGGCCAATCCGGCATCGCTGTCTGAAGCGGACCTCGACGCGGCAATCGTCGACAAGGAGCGTCAGGTCCAGATCGACATCGCCCGCGAAAGCGGCAAGCCCGAGCAGGTCATCGAAAAGATGATCGAAGGCCGGATGAAGAAATACATGGCCGAAGTCACGCTGCTCAACCAGCAGTTCGTGGTGAACCCGGACGTGACCGTCGCCCAGGCCGCCAAGGACGCGGGCGTCGAAGTTACCGGCTATGTGCGTCTGGAAGTGGGCGAGGGCATCGAGAAGGTGGTCGAAGATTTCGCCGCCGAAGTCGCCGCAGTCGGCAAGAGCTGATCTGTCTGCCATCACGATAATGGTGCGGCGCCAAGGGTGAACCTTGGCGCCGATTCCATTTCGGGGCTGTAGGGAAGAGACTGTCCCCGAAGTGCTCGGTTCCGGGGGTAATTCCCCGGAACCTCGCGGGTCCGAACTTCATCGGGCGGAGCGCAATGGCGGTTTAAGGGCACCGTCACACCGCGTCCGAATAGTTCTTGGCGAAATTGCCATCACTCACAGAACACGTTCAGGATGTCATTTGCCTTTACCCAAGGTAAGTAGGGAAAACCTTACCTTTCGGTAAAAATTAAAATTTGGTTAAGGATCATACATAAAAAACTGATTTTGAATTGATATTTTCAATATCGCCTGAGCTGTCGTTTCGACATTCAGTTCTTTGCGCGCCAGTCTCAGGTGTTTCTCGATCGTCGCAGGCGATTTTTTCAGCAGGACTGCTATATCCTGGACTGTCTTGCCATCGGCTATCAGTTCCAGAACCTCGCGCTGGCGATTCGTCAGATTCCGCCCGTGCAGACCATAGGGCAGGGACAGGAACGTCAGATGTGTAACGTGGCAGATCAACTCGATCTCGTTGCCGCTGCTCGCCCAGATCGCATCCGCTTCTGCTTGCGTCATGGTCGTGCTGCCCAGCCCGATCCCGTGACCTGCGCGGACGGAATGGCGCGGGAAGCTGATACCATAGCCCGCTACGATGCCATGCTTGCGATTGAATTCGACCACGCGCATGACTTCGGGAGGCAATCGGCCTTCGGAGGCATCACGGGCAATTTCACCCCAGGACAAGGTGCCCACGTTCTGCATAGCCCAGCGGACCATGGGGGCGTCGCGAAACAGGCCGCCTTCGAGATAGGGGTCGGTGAATTCCTTGGGATAGTTGGTCAGGATGAATGCATCCCTGAGATCGCCTGTCGTGTGATCCGTCCGAAACCGTGTGGCCGCATAAAGAACACGGTCGAACCCGTAACCGGCCATACGATCCTTTAGCTTGGACCAGGCATTCTCGATATCCGGCTGAATCATCAGATCGAGTAGAAACTGCTCGGTATCGGTGGCACGCTTTGACATTCAAACAAACTCGTTATTAAAGAAATTCACCTTGGACGACCGTTCCACCCGTGTCGAGCCGACCCTGCCTTCAGGGTTGCCCAGATCCAGGGCAGGCAATTCGTGCGCATCAGAGTTCGGGGTTGCGTATTCCAGACCATCCGGCGGAGATATGCCACCGACAGTATGGACCCGCACCTCATGACGCTCCGCTTCTTTTCCGATGCCAATCGTCCGGTTCACATGGGACCGTATCCCTCGGAGCGCTTGGCGCGCAGCGATGCGATGCCTGATCTGTCGACTGTCCCTTCGGCCCGCCCGCTGATCTTTCGCAAGAGCGATGCAGCGTCGATCATCAATGCGATGGCCGAACATCAGGCCATGCTGGACGCGATCCGCGACGGACCGGTCAACCCGATTCTGGCTGGCGCACCAACCGATGTGAAAAATCGTTCCAACCATCTGAAGGCATTTGGCTATTTTTGTGATGCGGCTGTTGTCGGGGTCTGTCGCCTGCCACGAGCGGCGTTGTTGAAACAGCCGCATTTGAACCCTGATGTTGCCCGGTTGGCCAGAGATATGAAGACCCGGCAGATCAAGACGCTGGCCTCTGGCATCGACACGATCATGGCCGATCTAAGGGACTCGCTTGAAGCCGCGCCCACGACCATCGACGATCATACTCATGCGATCGTCTTTCTGTACGAGAACCCGCGCGACCCGGAAAAGAACGAGGTCGGCACCGGATGGATTGCCGACGCGCAGGCCCATCGCGCGGGGTTGCTGGCTTCGGAAACTGCCATCGTCGTTGCCAATTACCTTCGATTGCTGGGATATGCCGCGCGTGGACATACTGTGTCGTCATCGGATGTCGATCTGAACCGGCTTGCGGTTGCGGCGGGTCTAGCGGTGGTGCGGGACGGGGGGCTGACCCATCCCTATATCGGCTCTCGTTTCGGACTGGCCGCCGTTACAACAACGTTCAAGATCGCGCCGGACCAACCGCTGGCCACTGAGCAGCCAGCTTCGGCACACGGTCTGGCGTGGAAGGTCGGGGCAGGGTTCGCCAAGAACGCATTCAACGCGGTGCCATTTGCCAAGCGCCGCTTTGTCGACGGCGCGCATCCGTTCGAAACGCTGCGCCGCGTCGACACGCCCACGACCTATATAGACGAGCCGAATGTCGCCCGCGTGCCCAAGCGCGCCGACATGTTCGCCCGCGCGCAATTCGGCGACATGGGCAAACCGTTGCAGGAGGCCTCGAAGGGCGGGCATTACGTTCGCAAGGCCGCGCCGTCGATGGCGCAGCGTCGGGCCCTGGCGGCATTCTTATTGCTGCAGGACGGGGACTCAGCGGTCGAAAAGGCACGTCTGGACCCACAGGCCGCCGCAGATCTGGTCAAGGCGACGGGGTATTGGCTGGGGGTCGATGCCATCGGGATCAGTCGCTGTCCGGACTGGACATGGTATAGTCATGACGCGCGCGGCGACGTGATCGACCCGCCGCACGATCAGGCGATCAGCATGATCATCGACCAGGGCTACGAGACGATGGAGGGCGCGTCCGGAGACGACTGGATCAGCGTTGCGCAGTCAATGCGTGCCTATCTGCGGTTTTCGCTGTTGGGCGGGGTGATCGCCAGGCAGATCCGCAATCTGGGCTACAAAGCCAAGGCCCATTCGGTGATGGACGGCGAGGTTCTGCAGCCGCCATTGTTGCTTCTGTCCGGTCTGGGCGAGGTCAGCCGCATCGGCGAGGTGATCCTGAACCCGTTTCTGGGCCCGCGCCTTAAATCGGGCGTCGTCACGACAGACCTGCCGATGGCGCATGACAAGCCGATTGATTTCGGTCTGCAGACGTTTTGCGATAGCTGCAACAAATGCGCGCGGGAATGCCCGTCGGGGGCAATCACAGCCGGTCCGAAGCTGATGTTCAACGGCTATGAGATCTGGAAATCCGACAGCCAGAAATGCGCCACGTATCGGATTACGACCGAGGGTGGCGCGATGTGCGGCCGGTGCATGAAGACCTGCCCGTGGAATCTGGAGGGCGTGTTCAAGGAAAAGCCGTTTCGCTGGGCTGCGATGAACGTGCCGAAACTGGCACCTGCGTTGGCAAGACTGGACGATGCGGTCGGAAACGGCGGCCTGAACCCGATCAAGAAATGGTGGTGGGATCTGGAACTGGACGAAGACGGCGGATACCGCTCGACAGACAAGCCGGTCAACGAACGCTCGCTGCAACGCGATCTGGAGCTGAAATACAAGGATCAGACTTTGGCCGTCTATCCCGCGCCTCTGGCCCCGCATCCATGGCCGTATCCGTTCCCGATGGATCGGGAGGCGGGCATTGCGGCTTATCAGGCGATGGTAACGGCGCAGGAATACAAGTCCCTGCTGGAGCGGGATGAGCGCGGGCATTTGCACATCTATGACACCGGAGGCGACAGCCCGGTCATTCAGGTCGAAGTCGCGGCGGCAGAGGTCACGGCCGAGGGTGTGATGTCATACACGTTTCGGTCGCCAGACGGCGGCGACCTGCCGGAATGGCAGGCCGGCGCGCATCTTGATATCGTCGTAGCGCCCGAGTTCCTGCGGCAATATTCGATGTGCGGCGACCCCGCTGACCGCAGCACCTATCGCATTGGTGTGCTGCGCGAGGACGGTGGGCGAGGGGGCTCGAAGCTGATGCACCGGATTTTCACGCCGGGGCGGCGTGTGTTCGTGTCGCGTCCCATCAACCATTTTGCGCTGGACCCCGAAGCATCACATACCGTTCTGATGGGCGGTGGCATCGGTATTACTCCGATGATTGCCATGGCACATGAGCTTCATAGCGCAGGCCGTTGTTTCGAAATGCATTACTCTGGAAGGTCGAGGGCCGCCATGGGGTTCTTGGACGACATCGCTGGCGCACCATGGGCAAATCGCGCGACATTGCACGTCACCGACGAAGGGTCACGCGCCGATCTCGCAAAGATCCTGAGCGGGCTGCCGGAAGGCGCACATGTTTATACCTGCGGCGCGGAGCCATACATGGCCGCGGTCATGGCGGAGGCAGAGGCTGCCGGCATCCCGGAAGCGGCCCGGCATCTGGAATATTTCTCGGTGCCGGAGCAGGTCGAATATGAGAACCGCGACTTCATACTCAGACTTGTGCGGTCAGGTCGAGAGTTGCACGTTCCCGCAGATAGCAGCGCGACAGACGTGTTGACCAGGAATGGCATACCGGTCGATGTGAAATGTTCCGATGGGCTATGCGGGGTTTGTAAATGCGCGCTGGTGTCAGGTGATGTCGAGCATCGGGATTACGTATTGTCCAGGGCACAGCGAGAGACAACGATCATCCTGTGCCAAAGCCGGGCGACGGAGCGTGACGGTGTGGTGGAAATCGATCTCTGAGCAACTCACATAATATCCATGGCATTATTTTACATAATCTTGGTTATCGGATAGTTATGTGTTGGTTCAGGCAGGACTCGCAGTGCTTGAAAGTCACGGTTCAAGTTACTGAAAATGCAGACTACTACCCAAGCGCGTAACCTGCCCCCCGCACTGTGCGGATCGGGTCGTCGACACCTGTCGCTGTGCGCAGCGCCTTGCGCAATCGCCCAACATGCACGTCAACGGTCCGGCTATCGACATAGATGTCGCGGCCCCAGACCCGGTCCAGAAGCTGGTCTCGCGACCAGACACGGCCTGGGCGTTCCATGAATGTTGTCAGCAGGCGAAATTCGGTCGGACCCAGATGCAGCTCGACTCCGTCGCGGAACACACGGTGCTGGACGGTATCCAATGTGACGTCCGCGAATTCCAGCTTTTCACCTACGGACGCCGGTCGGACCCGACGCAGCTGCGTGCGGATGCGGGCCATGAGTTCGACGACGGAATAGGGTTTCACGACGTAATCGTCCGCGCCGGTTTCCAGCCCCCTCACCCGGTCGACTTCTTCCGATCTGGCCGAGATCATGATGACCGGAATGCCGCGTGTTTCAGCGGTGGATTTCAAACGGCGGCAGACTTCGATGCCGGTCACCTCGGGTAACATCCAGTCCAGCAAAATCAGGTCCGGATTATCTTCGCGCGCAAGCTCCAGCGCGGCATCACCGGAGGTCGCCTGACGAACGTCGAACCCTTCCGCTTCGAGGTTATAGACAAGCACCTCGCGCTGCGGGGCTTCGTCTTCGACCACAAGGACCGAGGGCTGGGTCACTTGACCGTCCCGCCGCGTGTCGTGCTGGTGATATCGGCCTTGTTACGGTCCTCGTCCGGCAGGACGCCATCGACCAGATAGATGACCTGTTCGGCGATACCGGTCACCAGATCGCCCATGCGCTCGATGTTTTTCGCCATGAAATGCAGGTGCATGCAGGCCGTTATGTTGCGCGGATTTTCCATCATATGGGTCAGGTATTCCCGGAACAGACCATTATACATCTGGTCCACCTCCTCATCACGGGCGCGCACGTCGTAGGCCAGAGCGGAGTCGCGTTGAATATAGGCGTCCAAGGCATCCTTCAGCATGGTCTGAACTGCCTTGGACATGCGCTTCAGGGATGCAGTCCCACCCTCCACCGGATGAAGTTCCTGAAGAATTTCAGTGCGTTTCGCGATGTTCTTCGCGTAATCCCCGACCCGTTCAAGCGCGGCGGAGATGCGAAACACCGACAGTACGGTCCGCAGATCGGTGGCAATGGGCTGGCGCAGGGCGATCAGACGGGCCGCTTCTTCATTCACGCGAAGTTCAAGCGCGTCGATGGCTTTGTCACCGCGCCGGGTCGCATTGGCGAGGTCCAGATCGCTGTCCAGAAGCGCGGTGGACGCGTTTTCGATTGCCTCTTCGACCATGCCGCCCATCTTCATGATGAGGCCCTGAATAGTCTCCAGGTCGCGATCGAAGGCGCTGGCGATGTGGGTGTTGCTGATCATGGTTCTCTCCTCAGCCGATCCGGCCGGAAATGTAGCTTTCGGTTCGGGGATCTTCGGGCGACGTGAATATCTTTCCCGTCTCGCCGTATTCGACCAGATGCCCGAGATGAAAGAACGCAGTCTTCTGGCTGACGCGCGCGGCCTGCTGCATCGAGTGGGTGACTATGACGACGGAATAGCTTTGACGCAATTCGTCGATCAGTTCCTCGACCTGGGCGGTTGCGATCGGGTCAAGCGCAGAACAGGGCTCGTCCATCAGTAGTATTTCCGGCGCAGTGGCAACCGCACGGGCAATGCACAAACGCTGCTGCTGGCCGCCCGAAAGGCCGGTTCCGGGCTGCGACAGACGGTCCTTCGCCTCGTCCCAGAGTGCGGCGCGACGCAGGGCGTTTTCAACGATCTCATCCAGATCGGACTTGTTCCTGGACAACCCGTGAATACGCGGACCATAGGCAACGTTATCATAAATCGACTTGGGAAACGGATTCGGCTTCTGAAACACCATGCCGACCTTGGCGCGCAACTGCACCGGATCGACGCGCTTGTCATAGATATCCTCCCCGTCGATACGGATATCGCCCTCGACCCGTGCGACGGAAATAGTGTCGTTCATCCGGTTCAGACAGCGCAGGAATGTCGATTTACCGCAACCTGATGGGCCGATGAAGGCCGTAACCGTCTTGTCGGCGATATCGACATTCACATCCTTGATGGCATGTGTATCGCCATAATAGACCTGCACGCCCTTGGCCGTGATCTTCGGCTTATCGGTTTCGGTGTCCAAGACTCTCTCCGTCAATCGCATGTCATTCATGGCCTCGGCCCCTGTCCTACCACCGCCGCTCGAACCGGCGGCGCAGGAAGATGGCCGTCAGGTTCATGAGCAGCAGGAATACCAGAAGAACGATGATTGCCCCACTGGCCCGTTCGACGAAGGCCGGATCTGACCGTTGCGTCCAATTGAAGACCTGCACCGGAAGTGCGGTGGCCGGATCGAACAATCCACCCTCCCACGGTGCTTCGGGATATTCGCGCACGAAGGCGACCATGCCGATCAGAAGCAGCGGTGCGGTTTCGCCCAGGGCTTGTGCCAGACCGAGGATCGTGCCGGTCAGGATACCCGGCATGGCCAGTGGCAGGACATGATGAAACACGCTCTGCATGCGGGATGCGCCGAGGCCGAGCGCCGCATCGCGGATCGAAGGCGGCACAGATTTCAGCGCGGCGCGGGTGGCGATGATGATCGTGGGCAGCGTCATCAGCGTCAGGACCAGCCCACCGACGATGGGTGCCGATTGCGGCAAGCCCGCGAAGTTGATGAAGATCGCAAGTCCCAGGATACCGAACACGATGGACGGCACGGCGGCGAGGTTCGAGATATTCACCTCGACCAAGTCGGTCCAACGGTTCTGGGGCGCGAATTCCTCAAGATAGACGCTGGCTGCAACGCCGATGGGCAATGCCAGCACCAGCACGATCAGCATCATGTAGAGCGACCCCAAGATGGCTACGCCCAGACCGGCAGCTTCGGGCCGGGTGTCGGACGCATCCGGTGCAGTCAGGAACAGCCAGTTGAACGATGTGTTCAGCAGGCCCTTATCCTCGAGCGCTTCGGCCAGTTGCAGCTGTGCCGGACTGATATTGGTATCGCGCTCGGCCGAGGCATAGGTCACACGTCCCTTGTAGAAGCCGTCGATGCGACCCGATGCCATGACCTCGACCGAAACGGTCTGGCCGATCAGGTCGGGGTTGCGCAGGACGCGGTTGCGCAACTGCGCGACGCTTTCGTCCGAGATCAGTTCCGCAGCGTCCTTGGCTGAAAGTTCGGTCTCGATGCCATTGGCCGCGATGGTCGCCTCTAGCCCGTCGCGCAGCAATGGCGCATAGCCGAAGGTCGTGACCTTGGCCATAACCTCGGGGTCGCGGACGCCGGACTTGTCCAGCTTCTCTTCGGGCAGAGTCACCTCGATCTGGATCGTCGTCTGCCAGAACGCCGACAGACCGGATGTCAGGATCGACGTCAGCAGCAGGATCAGCATGGCGATACCGATGCAGACCGCGATCAGGCCATACATCTTGAATCGGCCTTCCGCCCCGTTGCGCTTGGCGGTGCGGCTATCCTTGATCAGCAGGCTGCCTTGCCCGGCGCCAGTCGGGGCGGTGTTCGCGGTCGCGTCGGTCATTCGTACTGCTCCCGGTATTTGCGGACTATGAACAGGGCCAGTACGTTCAGACCCAGCGTGATAACGAAGAGCGTCAGGCCAAGTGCAAAGGCCACAAGCGTTTCCGGCGAGGCGAAGTCAGTGTCCCCAGTCAGCTGCGAGACGATCTTGACAGTTACTGTCGTCATCGCTTCGAACGGATTGAGGTCAAGCCGGGCTGCGGCCCCTGCCCCCAATACCACGATCATCGTCTCGCCGATGGCGCGGGACGCGGCCAGAAGCACTGCCCCGACGATACCCGGCAGGGCGGCGGGCACGATGACCTGGCGTATGGTTTCGGATTTCGTGGCACCAAGACCAAGGCTGCCGTCGCGCATCGCCTGCGGTACCGCGTTGATGATGTCGTCCGACAGGGACGACACGAAGGGGATCAGCATGATGCCCATGACCAGACCTGCAGTCATGACCGACGATGCCGAATTTCCGAGGCCCAACGGCGAAGCGAAGGCATCGCGCAGGAACGGCCCGACGGTGATCAACGCGAACAACCCGTAGACGATGGTCGGGATGCCTGCCAGTATCTCGATCAGCGGCTTGGCGACGGAGCGAAATTTCTTCCCCGCATATTCCGACAGATAGATCGCCGCAAACAGTCCGATCGGCACAGCGACGATCAGCGCGATTGTCGAAATATACAGCGTACCCCAGAGCAGCGGCAGAATGCCAAGTTGCGAAGCCCCGCCCCGGCCCGAGAAACTGGGCGACCAGGTGGTCGAGAAGAAAAACTCCGTCCACGAATACTGGCGGAAGAAGTTTGCCGTTTCGAACAGCAGCGACAAAACGATGCCGAGGGTGGTCAGGATGGCGATGGATGCCGCGGCGATCATCAGGATAAGGACGCCGCGCTCAACTACATTTCGGGCCCGAAACTCACCCCTGGACCGGCTGACGGCCCAGGCTCCGCCGATCAGCGCCAGACCGATGACAGCAATAGTCATGATCCATGACAGGCTACTGCGGGCCTGCCAATAAGACGTCGCGGCCGTGAGAACCTCACCTGTAAGCGCACTGCCGAGCGCTGTGCCCTCGGATGCCAGCAAGCCGCCGACATCTTCGACCGAGAGATCGCGCAGTTCGTCGCGTGTGAAGGAACCCGATGAAATGCCGCTGTCGATCCCGTCGGCCACCCGGCGGACATCCGACATGACGAGCGCGGCGGTGCCGCCGTCGGGAACCGCGCCGGCAGGCAGATCGGCAAGGATGGAACGGTCCAACAGGATCGGCTGGACCAGAAGCCAGATCACCAGAAGGCCAAGC
>Ga0207878_100243_pt1 | contig 30794 bp, 24 predicted proteins | sample LinPmetageLP41_FD_184053 | JGI IMG/M metagenome (GOLD analysis project Ga0207878, IMG submission 184053) | Marine viral communities from the Pacific Ocean - LP-41 (SPAdes) | ecosystem: Environmental > Aquatic > Marine > Oceanic | place: Pacific Ocean | collected 2010-08-27 | reverse complement strand
CGTCCGCACTCGGCACTGGGTTACGAAACGCCAGTCGCCTATGCGCGGGCTCTCACAGGCGTGCCCAACGGCACGAAGACTGATCGGACTCCAATAGCCGTTGGATGAATGTTCAGTGGCAGGTCACGTGGTGTGAAAGTAGTACTGATTACTGCGAAGCGACCTGCAAATGGGTCGGCGTCTCGACGCCGAGGTTGGCCCTCAACGTTTCGCTGTACCAGTTGACGAAGTCGATCACGCCGAACTCGTAGGTGGTGGAGTAGGGTCCCGGCTGATAGGCCAGCGAGTTGATACCCAGTTGGTTCTCTTCGGCGAGACGACGGTCCTGGTCGTTGGTGGCATCCCAGACCTGGCGCAGGCGCTCAGGATCATAGTCGACCCCCTCGACGGCATCCTTGTGCACGAGCCATTTAGTGGTGACCAGTGTCTCCTGCGGGCTCAGCGGCAGCACGCGGAAGACGACGGCGTGGTCACCCATGAAATGATTCCACGAATTGGGCAGATGCAGGATGCGCAGCGAGCCCATGTCGGCGTTGGGCATGCGTCCCATCAGCTTGTTGCAGCCGGGTTTGCCATCCATGGTCATCGAAACGATGCCGTCGATCAGCGGCGTGCGGGTCAGGCGGTTGCGCTTGCCGAAACGCGACAGCTGCCACGGCACTTCGCAGGCGGTCCAGTCGGCCTGCTTGCGCGCGACCAGGTCGCGATATTCGCCGGTGGAGCGGGGGTCGTCGGTATCGTCGAACTCGATCAGCGAGTTGAGCAGTTCCGGGTGGGCACCGTTGCAGTGGTAGCACTCGCGGTTGTTCTCGATGACCAGCTTCCAGTTGGCGCGCTCGACGATGTTCGACTCCACCGCCACCTTGACGTTGTCCATCTCGTAGGGCGAGAGGTAGTGTTCTAGCGAAACCAGAAAATCGTCGATCGGCTCTGGGTCGTCGCTCAAGTTGATGAACACGAATCCGCCTGCGCTTTTCACCGCCACCGGCTTGAGGCCGTAGGCGCTCATGTCGAAATCGGTGCCCATGTCGCTGCCGGCGAACAGCAGCCGACCATCGAGTTCATAGGTCCACTGATGATAGGGGCAGACCAGCTTGGCGACCTTGCCCTTGTCCTTCAGGCATAGCCGCGAGCCGCGATGACGGCAGACATTGTGGAACGCCTGGATTCGATTGTCCGCGCCACGTATCACGATGATCGAGTTGCTGCCGACCTCGACCTTGAAGAAGTTGCCCTTGGCGGGAATCTCGCAGCTCATGCCGGCGAACAACCACTGCTTTTCGAACACTTCCTGCATGTCCAGCGCGAACAGGCGCGGATCGTTATAGAACGGCTGCGGCAGCGAGAAGGTCGGATCGCGCTGGTCCAACATGTCGGCCACGGCTTGACGGGTACCGGCAAGTGAGTCCGCCAGGCTATCGCGTGGAAGTGGTGACATGGTCGAATCCTCGATGACAAGTGTGGGTCTGTCCCGAGCACATTCGCGGGATCGACCGGATGAATGACGTGTGGTGGTGGCGACAAAACCATCCTTTCGGCGGAGTGTCGCCCAGGTGCTGATAGTGAAATTGTCCACCCGCGACATTCGTCGAGTTCAGGACGACCGGCAAGAAGAAATAGCTATCGAGGCTTCACCCATTGATACAGAAAAATCCATGAACGTGGGATTGCGTCACAGAGGGTAAGTTTTCGTCTACCTATGAAGGTTTTGCTGAATTTTGGGGGTGGTTGGCATGCTTATGTCGCTGATAGGCAAGCCGGTCAACGTCGGCGTGCGCAGAATCCGCTCATGAAGGTAATTCACCGGAAGCGGCGGTGCGAATTGGCGTCGTCTCGCCCCAGCCATTTCCCCCTGATCGAGCGCGGTGGCGATGCAATTTTTCAATCCGGTCAATACGCAAACCTGGGCCAATGGTCGGCATCAGGTGCGATGCGTCAAGGTCATTCAGGAAACCTGGAACGTGCGCACGTTCTGTTTCATGGCCGACCAGCCGCTCATGTTCTTTTTCAAGCCAGGCCAGTTCGTCACGCTAGAGCTCGAGATTGCAGGGCAGCCGGTGATGCGCTCCTACACGATCTCCAGTTCACCCTCGATTCCCTACAGCTTTTCGATCACCGTCAAGCGGCTGCCCGGTGGTCAGGTTTCCAATTGGCTGCACGACAATCTCAAGGTCGGCGATCCGATGGTGGTCCACGGGCCGGTGGGCGACTTCAACGTCATCGATTATCCAGCGGAGAAAGTGCTGATGCTCTCCGGTGGCGTTGGCATCACACCATTGATGTCGATGACTCGCTGGTTCTTCGACACCAACGCGGCCGTCGATCTGGAGTTCATTCACTGCGCGCAGGCGCCCAACGACATCATCTACCACCGTGAGTTGGTGCATATGTTCTCGCGGCTGCCGGAGTTCCGGTTGCATATCGTCTGCGAGCGCAGCGATGAACTCAGCCAGGCCTGGTCCGGGTTTCGGGGCTATCTGACGCGACAGATGCTGACGCTGATGGCGCCGGATTATCTCGAGCGGGAAGTGTTCTGCTGCGGGCCGACGCCCTTCATGAAAGCGGTGCGCCAGGTGCTGGTGGAAGATGGATTCGATATGTCGCACTACCACCAGGAATCCTTCGGCGCGACGCCGTTGAGCGTCCAGGAGGACGTGCTGGAGCTCGCGGAACAGGCCGAGGCCGACGCAGAAGAGGTGGATACGGCCGATCTGATGCCGGTCGAGTTCACCGGTAGCGGCAAGAGCATTCGCGTCAGCGAGAACGACACCATCCACTCGGCGGCGGCCCAGCTCGGGCTGCATATTCCCAAGGCCTGCGGGATGGGTATCTGCGGCACCTGTCGCGTGATGAAGCTCGAAGGCGAAGTCGAGATGGAACACAACGGCGGCATCACCGAGGAAGACGAAGCCGAAGGCTTCATTCTCTCCTGCTGCTCGAAGCCGAGAGGTAAGGTCGTCATCGATTTCTGAGCTACGAGCTACGAGCTACGAGCTACGAGCTACGAGCTACGAGCTACGAGCTACGAGCTACGAGCTACGAGCTATGGGCTACGGGCTACGGGCTGTAAGCGTTAGACCTTTGGACCTGGCGGCTGTCGCCGCGGCGTCATTCGGTGGCGTGACGAGACCGTTCCACCGTCGAGGTAACTCCTAGTCTGGTTTCGCGCCTTCATTCGATGTCGTCGCCAGAGCGGCACGACACAAGGCATTCCGAGATCAGACCCAGGAGTTCACGCCATGTCTTCACCCGCCAATCGCGGTGTCGTCTTTCGCGGCGCCGGCAAGGTCGCCATCGAGAGCATTCCCTTCCCCGAGCTGGCCCTCGGCAGCCGTCAGTGCCACCACGGCGTCATCCTCAAGGTGCTGACGACCAATATCTGTGGCAGCGATCAGCATATGGTCCGTGGCCGCACTACCGCGCCCGAAGGGCTGGTGCTGGGGCATGAGATCACCGGCGAGGTGATCGAATGTGGCCGCGACGTCGAATTCATCAAGCAGGGCGATATCGTTTCGGTGCCGTTCAACGTGGCTTGTGGACGCTGTCGGAACTGCAAGCGGGGTGACACGCATATCTGTCTGAACGTGAACGGTGATCGCGCCGGTGGCGCCTACGGCTACGTCGATATGGGCGGTTGGGTCGGCGGTCAGGCTGAGTATGTGATGGTGCCCTATGCCGATTTTCAACTGCTGGTTTTCCCCGACAAGGATCAGGCGATGGAGAAGATCCTCGATCTGACCATGCTCTCGGACATCTTCCCTACGGGTTTTCATGGCTGCGTGACGGCCGGTGTCCAGCCGGGCTCGACCGTCTACATCGCCGGCGCAGGACCTGTGGGTCTTGCCGCGGCGGTCTCGGCCCAACTGCTGGGAGCGGCCTGCGTCATCGTCGGTGACATGAACGACAAGCGTCTCGAGCAGGCGCGCAGCTTCGGCTGTGAAGGGTTGGATCTCAAGCAGGATGCCAGCATGTCCGAACTGATCGAATCGGTGCTGGGCGTGCCGGAAGTCGATGCCGCGGTAGACGCAGTGGGCTTCGAGGCCAACTGCCACGGTCACAATCATGCTCATGAACAGCCGGCGACCGTGCTCAACGCTGCCATGGAAATTACCCAGGCGGGTGGTCGGGTGGGGATCCCCGGCCTTTACGTCACCGCCGATCCCGGCGCGGAGAGCGAGGAGGCGAAGCAAGGCAACCTCTCGATGAAATTCGGCCTTGGCTGGGCCAAGGCGATGTCGTTCCATACCGGGCAGACACCGGCAATGCGCTATCAGCGCCAGCTGATGCAAGCCATTCTTCACGACAAGGTGCAGATCGGACGGGCGGTGAACGTGCAGACCATTGCCTTGGACGAAGCGCCGCAGGGTTACGCCGACTTCGATGGCGGCGCGGCGAAGAAGTTCGTGATCGATCCGCACGGGACGCTTCGCTAGCCACGAGCCACGAGCCACGAGCCACGAGCCACGAATAGCGCCAATTTTGGGGCGCTGAAAAAGCAGCCGGCACCGCTTTCGAGCAGAGCCGGCTCATTAGTACTTGGCGAGCCGGGGGCAGGGCGTCACAATCAGACAAGATTTCATGAGAGTGACGAGAGCCGATGATGAGTGAACCGATCCCTGACCTACCGCGCTGCGCTTGGGCTCAGACCCACCCGCTGAATGCCGAGTACCACGACGAGGAGTGGGGCGTTCCGGAGTACGACAGTCGCGCGCTGTGGGAAAAGTTGATTCTGGACGGCTTTCAAGCGGGGCTTTCCTGGCTCACCATCCTCAAGAAGCGCGACGCCTTCCGCGAAGCCTTCGAAGGCTTCGATCCCGAGCGAATCGCTCAGTTCGATGAAAGCGACGTCGAAAGGCTACTCGGCAATGCCGGCATCATACGCTCGCGATCCAAGATCGAGGCGACGATCGGTAATGCCCGCGCCTATCTCGCCATGCGCGACAACGGCGAGGATTTCGCCGAGTTCCTATGGGGCATGGTCGGGGGCAAGCCAATCCAGAACGCTGGGCCCGTCGTTCCCACCCAGACGCCGCTTTCGTTGGAGATTTCGAAGGCGCTCAAGACGCGCGGCTTCAAGTTCGTCGGTCCGGTCATAGTCTACGCCTGGATGGAGGCCGTCGGCATGGTCAACGACCATGCCGAGGAGTGCCATCGGCGTGAGCCGGTGGCGGCGATGGGTTGATCCTGGCATTGCAGGCACTCGATTGATCGGGCGAGAACGGATCCATTCAAGGCGGTGGTGGGGAACTCAGTTATTACTGATATCCCATTGCCGTCCCGAAGTTATGACATTATAAGAACCAAAGCTGCGTAGATAGATGGGTCAGTTAACTGTCAGAATTTTCGACTCATGAAAGTGTTCAGATACTCTACGAAAACCCGAATTCTCGATGGCAACGTATTGTAATGTTGATATACCACGTGGATGTCGGCATTCGGTAGGTCGTAATCGGTCAGTAATGGGATCAGGCTTCCCTCTGACAAATAACCCCCCACGTCCCATTCAGCGCGTATCGTGATGCCCTGACCCTCGAGTGCCCATTTCGTTACGCTTTCACCATCGTTTGCCGAGAGATTTCCTGAAACTCTGACGCTGTAACTCTTTTCGTTCTTATAGAATTTCCATACGCTCCAGGAGTCATTGTTTTGTTGCAGCGTAATGCAATTGTGTGTCGCTAGTTCTTCTGGTGTCTTCGGTTGTCCACGCTGCTCGATATAGTGCGGGGATGCGCAAACTACCCGCCGATGCGTTGCTATTTTCTTGGCGTGAAGGCTCGAGTCAGGAAGCTCCCCGAAACGAATGCCGATATCGTACGACTGCTCTGCGAGATTTATAGGGTGATCAGAAAGATGCAGTTTTGTTTCGACTTTAGGATAATGTTTTAGAAATTCCGAAATGACCGTGGTCATATACTTTCGTCCAAACCCTAATGGCGCGTTGATTTTCAGTAGCCCTCGAACTTCCCCATCTCTTTGTGATAGGCGCTCTTCCATTTCTCGAATATAGGCTAGCGCCTGTTCCGCATAATCTTGGTAAATCTGCCCCTCTGCCGTGAGGTGCATTGATCTTGTGCTTCTGTTAAATAACTGAATTTTAGTTCTTTTTTCGAGATTGGAAAGTCGCTTGCTAACTGCCGCGGGTGAGATGTCCAGCTCACGAGCTGCGTTAGATATGCTTCCTGCGCGGCACAGGCTAATGAAAAAATCCAAATCTTTTAGTGTGCTCATTTTTAACCCTATGGTTCAAGGTGTTTCAAATGCTAGTTCATTGCGCCATCAGTTGCAGCCTGAATAGGGTAACAAGCGTCGGTTAACCCATTTCTGTAGCAACTTTGGATCTCATCATGAAACAGCATCGTGTAGCAGTGATTCCTGGCGACGGCATCGGTTTGGAAGTTATCGAGGCCGGGAAAAAAGTGTTGGAAGCCTTGGTGGAAAGTTATCCGGAAGTAGATTTCGAATTTAAAGATTTTGACTGGAGCTCTCAGCGTTATCTGGAGAAAGGTCAATATATACCGGATGGTGGAATAGAGGAGCTAAAGACCTTCGATGCCATTTATTTTGGTGCGGTAGGTAGTGAAAAGGTGCCTGACCATATCTCTCTTTGGGATTTGCGTCTCAAGATCTGCCAAGGCTTCGATCAGTATGCCAATGTGCGTCCCGCTCGAGTGCTTCCCGGTGTTAAAAGCCGTCTGCAAAACTCGGAAAAGATCGACTGGGTGATTATTCGCGAGAACAGCGAAGGCGAGTATTCCGGCAATGGCGGTCGTGTTCACCAGGGGTTGCCTGAAGAAGTCGGCACCGAGGTCTCGCTATTTACTCGCAAGGGCATAGAGCGTATCCATCGCTTCGCTTTCGATATGGCGATGTCTCGCCCGCGCCGCAAGCTGACGCTGGTGACGAAGTCCAATGCTCAGCGCCACGGCATGGTGCTTTGGGACGAGATTTTCTTCGAAGTCGCCAAGGACTATCCAGAGGTGGAGATCAATCGGGAGCTCGTGGACGCGATTACCACCACGATGGTGCTGAAGCCCGAAAAGCTCGATGTCATCGTCGCGACGAACCTGCATGCCGACATCATTTCTGACCTTGCCGCGGCGCTGAGCGGGAGTCTCGGTATTGCTCCCACGGCCAATCTCAATCCGTCGGGTCAGTTCCCTTCGATGTTCGAACCGATCCACGGCTCGGCGTTCGATATCACTGGGAAAGGCATTGCTAACCCGGTCGGTGCGTTCTGGACGGCGGTGATGATGCTCGAGCATCTTGGTGAGAATACGCTTGCGGAACGCTTGATGGCGGCCATCGAGGAGGTTATTGGCTCAGGACTGCAGGCGCCGGATCTTGGTGGAACGGCTACGACGCAAGAGATCACGAGTGCCGTTTGCGACTCGATTCGTGAAAAAGCGAGTCAAGCCAAAGCGGTTAGCTGATCGGATTCGCTAAGACAGGATGGGCTCAGGCCCATCCTGTCTTCGTCTTCTCACCACCATAAGGATAAGGAAGATGAGTGCGCCAATTATTACATTAATCATCCTACTAATAGCGATAGTTCTGTTTGTCTCAGAGCGAATCCCGCTCGCTCTCACGGCAATGATGGTTTTGATGGGCCTCGTGCTGACAGAGGTATTGAGCCCGTCAGAAGCTTTCGCTGGTTTCATCAATAGCAACGTGATTCTTTTCTGCGCCATGTTCGTCGTGGGCGGCGCACTTTTCGAAACGGGAATGGCCAATCGAATAGGCGGCCTCGTCACGCATTTTGCCAAAACGGAACGTCAACTCCTACTAGCCATCATGTTAGTGACGGCAATTCTGTCCGGCTTTCTGTCGAATACTGGTACAGCTGCCGTGCTGATACCTGCGGTCATCGGTATCGCTAGCCGCTCCGGGATTCGTCGGTCCAAACTGCTGATGCCACTGGCCTTTGCATCCGCGATGGGCGGCAACCTCTCGTTAATCGGTGCGCCAGGCAACTTGATCGTCGACAGCACCCTCGAAAACATGACGCAGGGTAATGCTTCCTTTGGCTTCTTCTCGTTCGCCATGATCGGGCTGCCGATGATGCTCGTGGCAATGGTCTACTTCTTAACCATCGGCTATAAACTGCTTCCAGACCGCGATATGGAAGGTGGCGTTGATCTTTACAACGAGCAACCCAAGGAAGCGCCCGCCTGGAAGCAATATCTGGCCCTGTTCGTACTCGTCGCGACGATTCTGGCGATGATATTCGAAGATACCATCGGCTTCGATATGCATATCATTGGCGTCGTCGGTGCCATTGTTCTGGTGTTGACCGGTGTCATGTCGGAACGAAGAGCGTTGGATGCCATCGACTCCCGTGTCATCTTCCTCTTCGCCGGGATGCTGCCCATGGCGACTGCGATGCAGAAGACTGGCTTGGGTAGCATGCTGGCGGAAGGTGTGATGGATTTCCTTGGCGAGGCGCCTTCTCCGAGACTTCTGCTCAGCGTTCTATTCGTGATTTCGGCGGGGCTTTCGCAGTTCATGTCCAACACCGCGACGACAGCATTGCTCGCCCCGATAGGGGGTGCCATAGCGGTTGGCATCGGCGCCGATCCTAGCGCTGTCCTGATGGCCATCTGCATCGGCGGCTCTTGCGCTTTCGCGACGCCTCTGGGCATGCCAGCGAATACCATGGTACTGGGCGTCGGTGGCTATCGCTTCAACGATTACGTCAAAGCGGGTCTGCCTCTGGTGGTGGTTGGTTATCTCGTCTGTGTCACTTTGCTGCCAATGATTTGGCCGTTCTTCCCTGATAGCTGAAGCCCGTAGCGGTGCATGGAAATGTCGAGAGAACTGTCACTGCGGTCGGTGTGACTTCTCTCGCGCCTGGCTGTTCTGAGCTCAACAGTCTTCGACAGTTGCCCATGCCCGGCACGGCCATCGCCTTTTCACGAGATAGAATCATGAATGACTTCCCCTACCTCACTACGCAGACGGCAACCCGCGATTGGCTCGTGGACCTTGCCAAACATGCGATTGCTGCGGTTCATCCTATGCATTTGTTTGCCGACCGGATTCCCGAGGCGCCATCGGGAAGAACCCTGGTGGTCGGTGCGGGAAAGGCGGCCGCGGCCATGGCGAAATCTCTGGAAGACGCCTGGCAAGCCCAATACCCGAATTCACCGCTTTCCGGACTGGTCGTGACGCGTCATGGGCACGCCGAATCGTGTCGCTATATCGAGGTTCTCGAGGCGTCACATCCGATGCCGGACGATCTCGGTGAGCTGGCGGCCAAACGAATGCTGGAGGCGGTCCAGGGTTTGAATCAGAACGATCTGGTTATCGCTCTGGTTTCCGGTGGAGGATCGTCGTTGATGGCGCTGCCTGCTGGCCAATTGACGTTGCGCCAGAAACAGCAAATCAACAAGGCACTACTCAGAAGCGGTGCCCCCATTCGGGAGATCAACACCGTGCGTCGACACTTCTCGGCCATCAAAGGGGGGCGTCTGGCCGTTGCGGCACATCCGGCGCGAGTGATGACGTATCTGATTTCGGATGTGCCTGGCGATGACCCCAGTTTCATTGCATCGGGACCGACATTACCCGATGATTCCACGCCGGCCGAGGCTTTGGCGATTCTCGAAGCACGCAATATCGAGATTCCGTACTCCGTGCGCCATCACCTTGTCGCCGGTGCTGGCGCCCCATGTCGTAGTGACGTCGGGTTTCACCGCGACGAGACGTTCATTCTCGCCAAAGCGGCCGATGCGCTGAAAGCTGCGCGTCGTAAAGCCGAAGATGCCGGCATGGAAGTCAAAATCCTGGGGGATGATCTCGAGGGGGAGGCGCGCGAACTGGGAAGGACGCAAGGGCTGCTGGCGCGCCATTATCAGGAAGCGATATCTCGGCCTTTGCTGCTGCTGTCCGGCGGTGAGACCAGCGTCACCGTCATAGGGAATGGGCGGGGTGGACGAAACGTCGAATATCTATTGGGACTATTCGAGGCGCTGGAAGGGGCGCCGGGAATTCACGCATTGGCCGTGGATACGGACGGGATCGACGGATCGGAAGATAATGCTGGTGCCGTCATCTCGCCCCAATGCTGGCAGCGTGCGCGGGAAGCTCAACTTTCCATTGCGGACACTATGGAGAACAATGATGCCTACACGTTTTTTGCCACTCTGGATGATTTGATTGTTACCGGCCCTACACGAACAAACGTCAATGATTTCCGTGCCATATTGATCGAGCCACGAAAGTTGCCTTCAACGTGAGCGGATACTTCTGAATCACTTGATGTCCCGTACTCCGACAGCCATCGACGCCGCTCACTCGGGCGGCGTTTTTTTGTACCAGCCCAGGCTCCCTGCCCGAATGTAGCTGGCGGGCCCTGTCGCAAATCGCATCGTCATGTCGCAAACACGCCTGAGCATGACGTCGCAGAACATCATGCCCCCCAAGGCGGACGATACCATCGCGGAAAATCATCGATCCGATGATCGATACCGCCGTCCGCCGAGGCGTAGAGAGGGGCTCATGCAACGCTATTCCGGTTTCAGTCTGGTCAAACACGCGCTCAGTCATCATGAGAACTGGCAGCGTCATTGGCGTAACCCGACCCCGAAAAAAGAGTATGACGTGATCATCGTCGGCGGCGGTGGGCACGGGCTGGCTACCGCCTATTATCTCGCCAAGCAGCACGGGATCACCAACGTAGCGGTGATCGAGAAAGGCTGGCTTGGCGGCGGTAACACGGCGCGTAATACCACGATCGTACGCTCCAACTATCTGTGGGATGAATCCGCCGCGCTCTACGAGCATTCGATGAAGTTGTGGGAGGGGCTTTCACAAGATCTCAACTACAACGTGATGTTCTCACAGCGTGGTGTGCTCAATCTCGGCCACACCTTGCAGGATATGCGGGACATTCAGCGCCGCGTTCATGCCAACCGTCTCAACGGCATCGATGGTGAGGTGGTCACGCCGGAGCAGATCAAGGAGATCGAACCGGCCCTGGATACCTCAGAGCGCGCGCGCTATCCGATTCTCGGCGCGTCGTGGCAGCCACGCGGCGGGGTGGCACGACACGATGCGGTGGCCTGGGGGTTCGCCCGTGGGGCCGATGCGCGCGGTGTCGATCTGCTTCAGCAGACCGAGGTCACGGGCTTCAAGATCCTCGACGGCAAGGTCGTGGGCGTCCATACCACCCGGGGTGATATCGGTGCCAAGACGGTGAGTTGCGTGACCGCGGGTAACTCCGGCGTGCTCGCCAAGATGGCGGGTTTCCAGCTGCCGGTGGAGTCGCACCCCTTACAGGCGCTGGTGTCCGAACCGCTCAAGCCGATTCTCAATACCGTGACCATGTCGAATCACGTGCACGGCTATATCAGCCAGTCCGACAAGGGCGATCTGGTGATCGGCGCGGGTATCGACGGCTACCTTGGCTATGGCCAACGCGGCAGTTTCTCGGTGGTCGAGCACACGTTGCAAGCGATCATCGAGATGTTCCCTATGTTCTCCCGCGTGCGCATGAATCGGCAGTGGGGTGGCATCGTCGATACCACACCGGACGCCTGCCCGATCATCTCCAAGACGCCGGTGCAAGGGCTCTTCTTCAACTGTGGCTGGGGAACGGGCGGCTTCAAGGCGACGCCGGGGTCCGGCAATGTCTTCGCCTGGACGCTGGCCCACGGTCAGGCACATCCGATCGCGGCGCCGTTCTCGATTGATCGATTCCGAACCGGGGCGTTGATTGATGAACATGGTGCCGCAGGCGTAGCCCACTGAGTTCTGCGGACTGCACCACGCAATGGCGTCGTTGTCCGCTTCTTCGGAGTCCTCATGTACAAACCCGTACATTCCGGCTCCTCAATCAGCGGACGCCTCGCCCTTACGCGGCTCGTTGGCGCAGAACACCTTGGTGATATCGATCCGGCTCTAGTGATTCCGGATGAAGAAGGAGATTGGCGATGTTTCATATCTACTGCCCTTATTGCGCCGAGTATCGCGAGGAGGAGGAATTCCATCCCAAGGGGCAGGCGCATATTGCGCGTCCGGCGGAACCGACCACGACTTCCGATGATGCCTGGGGCGAATACCTTTTCTTTCGCGACAATCCTCGCGGCGTGCACCACGAACTGTGGGTCCACGCGGTGGGCTGCCGCAAGTTCTTCAACATCACCCGCGATACCCGCAGCTACGCGATTCTGGAGACCTATCGCATGGGCGACCAGCCCAGCGTGACGGCCGAGTCCATGATTCTTGCCGAGCGAGATGCCGAGCGCGGCGTCACCTCAACCGCGACGATGCAGGGAGTGCCGTCATGAGTTCTACCCAATCCTTCCGCCTGGCATCGGATAGTGGAGTCGGCAGCCAAATCGATTGCGACAAGCCATTATCGTTTACCTTCAATGGCAAGTCTTATCAGGGCTATGCCGGCGATACGTTGGCCTCGGCGCTGCTCGCCAACGGCGTCGACGTGATCAATCGCAGCTTCAAGTATTCGCGACCCCGAGGCATCGTTGCCGCCGGCGCGGAAGAGCCCAATGCCATCGTTCAACTGGGTTCGAGCGAGGCGGCTCAGGTACCCAATGTTCGAGCCACGCAGCAAACACTCTTCGATGGGCTGACCGCACGTAGCACCAACGGCTGGCCGGACGCGCAACGCGACATGATGGGGCTGATCGGCAAACTGGGTGGGCCGTTCATGCCGGTGGGCTTCTACTACAAGACGTTCAAGGCGCCGGCGTCGATGTGGCTGACCTACGAGAAATACATTCGCAAGGCGGCTGGGCTGGGTCGTGCGCCGACCGAGAGCGACCCGGATATCTACGATCATATGAACCGCCATTGCGAAGTGCTGGTGATCGGCGCCGGCCCTGCCGGGCTGATGGCGGCGCTGGCCGCCGCGTCGAGTGGCGTACGCGTGATTCTGTGTGACGAGCAGCCGGTGTTCGGTGGGTCGTTGCTGGATAGCGGCGAGACGGTCGACGGCATGGCCGCATTCGAGTGGGCCAGTGATGCCGTCGAGCGCCTGGCGGCGATGGACAACGTCACGCTGCTGCCACGTACCACGGCCAACGGTTACTTCGATCACAACTTCGTGACGCTACACGAGCGGCGAACCGAACACCTTGGCGATACCGCGCCGACGCTCGATGGACGGCGGCAGCCGCGCTCGCGTCTACACCGGATAAGGGCGCGTCACGTGGTGCTGGCGAGCGGCGCTCACGAGCGACCGTTGGTTTACGCCGGCAATGACGTGCCGGGCAATCTGGTAGCGGGTGCGCTATCGACGTATATCCGCCGTTATGCCGTGCGGCCCGGCAAACGGTTGGTGCTTTCCACCACCAACGACTACGCCTATCGGGCGGCGCTGAACTGGCAGAACGCTGGCGGCGAGGTCGTCGCGGTCGCCGACGCTCGCGCCAATCCCGATGGCGAACTGGTCGAGCGGGCGAAAGCGGCCGGGATCAGGATCATAGCCGGTAGTGCAGTGGTCGAGGCGACCAGCGATCGCAAGGGACACCGCGTCAACGGCGCGCGTATTGCCGCCATCGACATCGAAGGATTCCGCGTCAGCGGTGAAGTGGAGTTGCTGAACTGCGATACCGTCGCCACGTCCGGCGGCTACAGCCCGGTGGTCCACCTGGCCGCGCATACCGGCGTGCGACCGGTGTGGCGCGACGATATCCTCGGCTTCGTGCCGGGGCAGACGACCGCGGTGTTCGAAGGCTTCGGCGTGGTCGGTGCGGCGGCGGGTGTCTACGCGGCTACGGCAGTGTTCGACAGTGCCGTGACGCAGGTCAAACGAGCGCTCGCCAGTGACGGTATCGATGCCGAGGAGGTGCAGATTCCCGTCGTCGAGACCCTCCGCGAAGGGGCGGCCGTCGCGCTATATCAGGTTCCCCACGACAAGCCGACCATGCGCGCGCCCAAGCAGTTCGTCGATCTGCAGAACGACGTCACCGCCGCGGCGATCGAGCTGGCGACGAAAGAGGGCTTCAAGTCGATCGAGCACGTCAAGCGCTACACGGCGATGGGTTTCGGTACCGACCAGGGCAAACTGGGCAACATCAACGGCATGGCGATTACCGCCCGGTGTCTGGGACAGACCATTCCCCAGACCGGGACCACGGTGTTCCGGCCCAATTACACGCCGGTCAATTTTGGCGCCATTGTCGGTCGTCACTGCCAAGAGCTGTTCGACCCCGAGCGCTATACCGCCATGCACCAGTGGCACGTCGAACACGGCGCTAGGTTCGAGGACGTCGGTCAGTGGAAACGCCCCTGGTACTATCCACGAAAACGCCGAGACAGCGCTGACGGCAAGCTCGAATCGATGCACGAGGCGGTCGCCCGTGAATGCCTCGCGGTGCGCGAGAAGGTCGGCGTGCTCGATGCTTCGACGCTGGGCAAGATCGATATCCAAGGGCCGGATGCCCGGGAGTTTCTGGGGCGCATCTACACCAACGGCTGGGAAAAGCTGGCGGTGGGCAAGGCGCGCTACGGGCTGATGTGCAAGGACGACGGCATGGTGATGGACGACGGCGTCACCACCTGTCTCGCCGACAACCACTTCCTGATGACTACCACGACCGGCGGTGCCGCAGCGATCCTCGAGTGGCTGGAGGTCTGGCATCAGACCGAATGGCCTGAGCTTGAGGTCTACTTCACCTCGGTGACCGATCACTGGGCGACGATGACGCTGACGGGCCCAGAAGCGCGAAATCTGCTTTCCGAGTTGACCGACATCGATCTCGATCGCGACAGCTTCAAGTTCATGGAGTGGCGGGAAGGCGCGGTGGCGGGAGTGCCGGCGAGGGTCTATCGGATCTCGTTTACCGGCGAACTGTCGTTCGAAGTCAACGTACAGGCGAACTACGCCATGCAGGTCTGGGAGGCGCTGTTCACCCATGGCGAGAAATACGGACTGACGCCCTATGGTACCGAGACCATGCACGTGCTGCGTGCCGAAAAAGGCTTCATCATCGTCGGCCAGGATACGGATGGCTCGATGACGCCGGAAGATCTCGGTATGCACTGGTGTGTCGGCTACAACAAACCATACCCGTGGATCGGCAAGCGCGCACTGACGCGTTCCGATACCCGACGCGAAGATCGTAAGCAACTGGTGGGTCTCAGGCCGTTAGAGACTGACGTAGTGCTGGAAGAGGGAGCCCAGATCGTCCTCGATCCCAAGCAGGCCATCCCCATGCGCATGGTGGGCCATGTGACCTCCAGCTACTACAGCCCGACGCTGAAGCACGGCTTCGCGCTGGCTGTGGTCAAGGGCGGTCACAAGCGCCTGGGCGAGAAGGTCTACCTGCCGATGCCGGATGGTGTGACCCACGCGGCCGAAGTGGTCAGCTCGATTTTCTATGACCCGAAAGGGCAACGTCAGAATATTTGAGGGAAGCGCCAACATGCCCAGATTCGCTTATTTCGCCCCGCACCCTGCGCAGGCGGTCATCACGCAGTCGCCTTTGCACCATTTCGCAGCCATGGCGTCGGGCGGAGAATCCTCTGTCGTGCTACGCGAGCACGCATTTCTCGATCATCTGATTCTGCGCGGCGAGCCGAGCGTGATGATCGATGCCGTGCAGTCGGTACTGGGATTGACGTTGCCGACCGAGCCCCAGGCACTGGTTCTGGGCGACGCCGGTTCATTGCAATGGCTATCGCCCGATGAATGGTTGCTGATCGTCGCTGCCGGCGACGGTTTCCGGCTGCAACGTGAGCTGCGCGAGGCGCTGGGCGATGTGCATTTCAGCATCGTCGATGTCAGCGGCGGGCAGACAGTGCTCGAGCTAGATGGTGAATGCGCTGTAGAGGTTCTAATGAAATCTACGGTCTATGACGTCGATCCCGGGCGTTTTCCCGTCGGCAAGGGGGTCACCAGCGTCTTCGCCAAGGCAACGGCGATGATTCGGCGTGTCGGTGAGGAGCGGTGGGAGCTGGTCGTGCGGCGAAGTTTCGCCGATTACTGCCTGCGCTGGTTGCTGGATGCCGGCGAGGAGTACGGTATCGCCTATCAGCCGGCCAAGGCCCAAGTGTCGTCGGCGCGGAAGTCGGCCCCGAGTGCGGAGGCGGTATCGTGAGCGGCGCGCGCGATGTCTGGGTGCTGGCGGCCCAATGCCCCAGTCGGCTAGGTACGGTGGATGTCGTCACCCGATTCCTGAAAGAACAGAGCTGTTACATCACCGAGTTGCACTCCTTCGATGATTATCAGGGTGGGCAGTTCTTCATCCGTGCGGCATTTCGTCCGGAAATCGCCGACTTTTCCGAGTCGGCTTTCCAGGACCGTTTCGAGGCGCGGGCGACGGAATTCGGCATGACGTTCGAACTGATGGCGCCGGACTATCGGTTGCCGGTCGTGATCATGGTCTCGAAGGCGGACCATTGCCTGAACGATCTGCTCTATCGCTATCGCACCGGTCAATTGGCGATAGACGTGCGCGCCATCGTCTCCAACCATCCGGACCTGGAACCGCTGGCGAGCTGGCACGGGTTGCCGTACCACTTTCTGCCGATCACGCCGGAGACGAAGCTGGATCAGGAAGCTGCCGTTCGGCGCGTGGTGCAAGAGAGCGGCGCGGAGCTGGTCATCCTGGCGCGTTACATGCAGGTGCTGTCGCCGGCGTTGTGCCATGAGTTCGCCGGGCGAGCGATCAATATTCATCACTCGCTGCTGCCCGGTTTCAAGGGGGCGAAACCCTACCATCAGGCCTACGAAAAGGGCGTCAAACTGGTCGGTGCTACCGCGCACTACATCAATGACGATCTCGACGAGGGGCCGATCATCGCCCAGGGCGTCGAGTCGGTGGATCACAGTCATTACCCGGAGGATCTGGTGGCGCGGGGACGCGATATTGAATGTCTGACGCTGGCCCGGGCCGTTCGCTTCCATCAGGAAAAGCGCGTGTTTCTGCATGGCGGACGCACGGTGGTGTTGACGGGCTGACCGGTATGCGTTGGGCGCTTATGGGTTTGCTTCAGAGCTTGTTCCCACGCTTGCTTAGCGCATGGCTTCCAGACACAATGCGCTCAGCACGGAAGGGGAGTATCCCGCGGGCAGGATCGATGAATCCTCCTCGGCGATGACGTCGTCAGCACGGACCATATGTCCCGGCGTTATCGGTCGCACTGGCAGCCACACCTTGGCAAGCCAGTATGAGGGGAGAGACTTTCGGTGACGTTCACCGTCTACCGGAGGTTCCTCTATGCACGTACCCGTCTGGGTCTGGCTGGCGACTGTCGCTGGCATTGCCGCACTCTTCATCTTCGACTTCTACGCCCATGTGCGTAAACCTCACGATCCTACCTTCAAGGAAGCGGCCTGGTGGTCAGTCTTCTTTATCGCCCTGGCGGCGGTCTTCGGGGGTGGCCTGTGGTGGGTCTGGGGCGCGCAACACGGCGCTGAGTACTTCGCGGGTTTTATCACCGAGAAGAGCCTGTCCGTCGATAACCTCTTCGTCTTTTTGATCATCATGTCCAAGTTTGCGGTGCCACGCGCCTATCAACAGAAGGCGCTGCTGCTCGGTATCGTGATCGCATTGATTCTGCGCGGCATCTTCATTGCCGTGGGTGCGGCGGCCATCGCGCAGTTCAGCTGGGTGTTCTATCTGTTCGGTCTATTCCTGCTCTACACCGCCATTCAACTGGTCCGTGAGGGTACGGGCGGTCATGACGAAAACGAAGAGTACGAGCCCAATGCCATGGTGCGCTGGATTCAGAAGCGTCTGCCGGCGACCGATGAATTCGATCGAGACCGCCTGCTGACGGTCAAGAACGGCAAGCGTCTGGTGACGCCGCTATTCATGGTGGTGGTGGCGCTGGGGATGACCGACGTGCTATTCGCGCTGGATTCGATCCCGGCGATCTATGGGCTGACCAAGGAGCCCTACATCGTCTTCACCACTAACGCCTTCGCATTGCTGGGCCTGCTCCAGCTCTACTTCCTGCTGGGTGGTCTATTGACCCGTCTGGTCTATCTCAGTCTGGGACTCTCGTTCATTCTGGCGTTCATCGGCGTCAAGCTGATCATCGAGGCGATGCATACCAACAGTCTGCCGTTCATCAATGGCGGCGAGCCACTGCATCTGGTCCCGGAAATTCCGATCTGGCTGTCGATGACGATCATCCTCGGCACCCTGGTCATCACCACCGTAGCCAGCCTGATCAAGAGCCGCCATCGGAAACAGTCGCCTTCTCAGTCTCGTTAGTTGTCACGGCTTCATTCGTCGTCATGATCTCCTGGGACGGGGCGTTGGCGTAAATCTGATGCAGCAGGCCGCGCATCGCTTGCATGGGAATCGCGGCATTCGGCCCGGGTGGAAACATGCCGGTTCGGAAGCCGTGGTCAAGGAAGCCCGCCAGTAGCTGCGGATTGCCGCTGATAATATGCAACGGCACGTCCTTGCCAGGGTTGGCGCCGATGATTGCCGGCGCGGCCTGATGGTCGCCAAGTATCATCATCAGCGTGCGATCGCCAACGCTGTTTTTACCAGGAACGTTGTTTTTACCAAGAACGTTGTTTGTACCGAGATAGCGCCGAGCAAAACCGCTGGCTGCCTGCAGTGCGTAGTCGATCGCCGGCCCATAGTTCCGGCGCATCGCCTCGGTATCGTGCCACAGCGAAGCGTAATCCTCCCCGGCGCCCTGCCAACGATCGAAAATCTGACCGTCACCGATTGTCGACCAATCGTCGGCCAAATCGATCACCGGCGACCACGGGGCGTGACTCGAGAGCGTGGCCAGCTCGGTAAAGGTCGGGCTGTCGTGATGTGACAGCGCGTAGTCCTCGACCCGTTGCCAGGTGAACTGATCCGGCATGCTGGCCCAGCCCATCGAAGGCCCCTGATAACCCATGCTGTTTGATGTGTGGATTTCGTCGTAACCGTAGAGATTGCCTTCCGGCCAGTCCCGGGTAATGCCCGGCATAATGGCGACGGCCTCGTGACCTGTCGCCTTGAAATCGTCGATCAGGGTCGAGTGCGGGCTATTGATCATCAGCTCGAAACGCAGCTGTGACGTGACCGGCAGGCCGCTGGCGAAGGTGGCGTGATTGAGCCAGGACTGCCCGCCCAGTGTGGCCGCGGTGACGCGACCGGTGACGACCGAGAGCCCGGCGGCCGCGAGTTGACTCTCCACCGTCTCGAGGCGTGGCTGGATCTCGGCCTTGAACGGCTCACGCTCGATGGCGGCCACACCATAAGATTCGATGAAACCCAGAATGACATCGGTATCGGCCAAACCCGGCAGGGGCTGGCCGCCGGCTGCCGCATAAGCATGGCTATCGTTGTACAGCTGGCGCCCGAACGTGGCCATGGCTTGGCGCGTGTCCTGTGCCCGTTGCCATTCGAACGTCACGAAATTGACCGCGGGGCGGCCGATCTTGGCCATCCATCCCGAGGCGTCGTCATTATGCAGGGTGTCGATGCGCGCCAGGCCGACACCGCCCACCAGAATGAGCAGAAGTGCCAGCCCGCGCGATGTGTTGCGAGCATGAAAGCCTTGCAGCAGCTTGGTCAGTACGAGGCCAAGGGCGAACACGGCGGGGCCGACGATCAGTAAGCCGCCGACCGCCAAGGGCAGCCCCAAATTGGTGACGATCAGCTCGATCAGAATGGGCACCAGCTTGATGTCGGTATAGAGGTTCAGCGACCGCCCCTGCATGGTCTGTGTCAGGGCATCGCCAGCGGCACCGAGAACGACCGCTAGCGTCACAAGGACAACCAGACTCGATATCCAGCCTCGCCAGCGTGCGGGCGGTAGCAGCGCCATCAGGCCGATGATCAGTGGTGCTTCGAGCGCGATCCAGTGTCGGGGCGGAAATCCTGCCCAAGGCAGTTCAGGCGTCAGTAACAGGATGTTGAGTAAGAGCAGAGACAGCGTTAAGGACCAGCGAGGCGCCCGGTCAATAGAAAACATCATGGCTCGTCCTTGAGTGGGTCGGGCGATTCGGGGGCGGGCAATTCGAAGTCAGCATGAGTCTGATCTATCGTCGTCAGACGAGTGTCATGACCGTCCATCAACCTACGTAGCGGGCAAGCTTTCAGATGGCGCGTTAAACTGGGCAACGAGAATTTCGAATCCAGACCGGGCGACAAGGACGATCCAATATGGCATCTGCGCAAGAATTGATCATTGAACCGACCGATGGGCGAAAGGCCGATGCCTGCGTCATTCTGCTCCATGGCCTGGGTGCGGATGGTCACGATTTCGAGCCTTTGGTACCTGCGTTGGAATTGCCGACCACGCTGGCCGTGCGCTTCGTGCTGCCGCATGCGCCGCAACTGCCTGTCACCGTCAACGGCGGCATGACGATGTCGGCATGGTACGACATTCTGGAGATGAATCTCGGGCGCCGAGTCGATGTCGATCAGCTGCGGGCATCCGCCAAGCGCGTGCATGCCTTGGTCGATGATCAGATTGCTGCCGGTATCGACAGCCGTCGAATCGTGATCGCGGGCTTCTCGCAGGGCGGTGCGGTGGCTTACGAGGCGGCACTTTCCTGTACGCTGCCGTTGGCCGGCTTGCTGGCGCTGTCGACCTACTTCGCTACCGCCGACAGCATCGAGTTGAGGGCAGCCAACCGTCGCTTGCCGATCGAGGTGCATCACGGTTCGGCCGATCCGGTGGTGCCCGAATCGCTGGGTCGTGAAGGTGCCGAACGGGTCGAGTCGCTGGGCTACCCGGTCAATTACCGGATCTACGAGATGGGACACAGCCTGTGCCCGGAACAGGCCCAGGATATCGCAGCCTGGCTGACCGCCACGCTTGAATGATAGGAGCACGTGATGAACAGCATGGATAGTCGTGAACACGGAGAGGGTGACCGGCGTCTGTCTAGTCCGGCAGCCCAGCGCAACCGCGAGCCGATTCTGGCGGTACTGAAATCGATATTGCCGCAGACGGGGCGGGTGCTGGAAATCGCCAGCGGTAGTGGCGAACACGCGGTCTATTTCGCCCGTCATCTTGCGCCGCTTTGCTGGCAGCCGACGGACCCCAGCGAGACGGCGTTGGCCTCGATTGCGGCCTGGCGGGATACCGAAACGCTGAAAAACCTCGCCGCGCCGGTTCGTCTGGATGTCACCGGACGATGGCCGGTGTTGCCGGATCTCGCGGCCATCGTTTGCATCAACCTGTTGCATATCTCGCCCTGGCGCGCGAGCGAGGCGCTGTTCGCCGAGGCCGGTCGGCAGCTTCCCATGGATGGCGTACTCGTTGTCTACGGTCCTTTCCGTCGAGACGGTGAGCACACCGCGTCCAGCAACGCGGCCTTCGACGAAGATCTTCGCTCGCGGGACCCGCAGTGGGGGATTCGCGATCTCGAGGCGGTCCAGACGTTGGCCAGTGACAACGCGCTAACGTGCGAAGCCGTTCATGAACTGCCGGCGAACAATCTGTGTGTCGTCTGGCGGCGTTGAGCTTGTCCCGATTCCTGGCGTCTCGATTCCTGACGTCTCGATTCATGGTACCTCGGAGAGCTGTCGCCGCAGTGGCCCATAACTCGACTACACTGCAGACATTCAACGGCCAACATTCAATGGCTAACGTTCAACGGTCAATAAATAAGGAGTGATGCCATGTCAGACTTTTCCGAAGAGTTTCGTATGCCCAAGGGTTGCCCTAACTGTGGTAACCATATGATGAAGGTCTCCCAGGCCAAATCACCTGACGATCAAGTCTATTGTACGTCCTGCAATACGGAAGTCTGCGCGTGGGAAGAGGCCGAGCGGATTCTGGCCGAGACGCCGCGCAGCGAGTCCGAGCAGTTGATCGAAGATGTCATGAACAACAAGAAGCCATCCGAGGAAGACTATTGAACATCGCTATGCGCTTTTGAACGCAAACGCCCCAGCCGAGCTGGGGCGTTTGCGTTGCGTGGGTGTTGAAGGTTTAAAGTAGTTCTTCCGCTGCCAAAGCGAGTCTTGAGCGCTCGACGCTTTTCAGTGTGATGTGGCCTGCATGCGGCCAATCGCGGAAACGTTCCACTACCGCTGCCATACCGCAGGTATTGGCCGTGAGATAGGGCGTATCGATCTGGCCCACGTTTCCCAGACAGACGATCTTGGTATTGCGCCCGGCACGGGTCACCAGCGACTTGAGCTGTTTGGGCGTAAAGTTCTGGGCCTCGTCGATGATCAGGAAAGTGTCGTTGAGCGTGCGTCCGCGCATGAAGGTCGGTGAGCGGATCTGCACGCGCGAGCCGATCAGTTGTCGGGTCGCGCCATCGTTCCAGCTCGACGAGCCCTCGCGCTCGTCGCGTAGTAGATTATCCATATTGTCGTGGAAGGCGCCCATCCACGGCGACATTTTCTCCTCCTCGGTGCCCGGTAGGAAGCCGATGTCCTCTCCCATCGGGATGGGCGCTCGTGTGAAGACGATACGTTCGAACTGTTTACCGTCCAGTGTCTGCTGGAGTGCAGCTGCCAGAGTCATGAAGGTCTTGCCGGTGCCAGCGCTGCCGGCGAGAGTGAGAAAGTCGATGGATGGATCCATCAGCAGGTTGAGGGCGAAGTTCTGGCGACTGTCGTGCGCGTGCACGCCCCAGACACCGCCATGGTGACGATAATTGGTCAGTAGCTGCAGCGTCGCCTTGCCGGGGCCATTGCTGCGTACGATCGCTTCGAATTCTGCACCGTTATCGCTGTCGGAGACGAGCATTCCCACGTGCCAATCGTCGGGAATGCGACCCTCCAGGTGATAGAAGGTGTGGCCATCGGTACGTTCGACCATGACCTCGACGTCCAACGATTCCCACAGGCTGCGACCATCGCGGCCGGCGTCGGCGTAGACCTTCGCGCCTTCGATCATGGCGTCGAGATCATCGAACGCCTTGTCATTGAGATAGTCTTCGACCGGCACGTTGAGCGCCGTGGCCTTGACTCGCAGGTTGATGTCCTTGGTCACAAGCGTGACCGAGGCGTCCGGGCGTTCATCGCGGAGCCGACAGGTTTCGGCGAGGATGCGGTTATCCGGAGAGTTCTCCAGTGTCTCCAGCGGTACCAGATCCTGATAGCAGAGAAAGCGTAGACGGCCGGCAGGGCCACCGGTAATGCGAGGAATGGGAATGCCTTGCTGAATTTCCTGCGGAGTGACGTGAGCAGTGAGGTCGGACAGGGTGCGGCTGATCTGGCGTGCCGTTCGCGCGATCTCGCGCATGCCGTTTTTGTGTTTGTCGAGCTCCTCGAGCACGGTCATGGGGATGACGACGTCATGCTCTTCGAAGTGATAGAGGGCTGCTGGGTCGTGAATCAGGACATTGGTGTCCAGTACGTAGAGCCTGTTCGCTTTCTTGTCGATTCGTACCATCGGCAAAAGCACTCCTGTGAGTTCAAGGCTTCTCGACCCTGACGGAGTGCGGTGACAGACCGCTATCAGCCGAATCATTCCGTCAGTGCCACGATCGTTGGAACGTAAAGACTGTGTCGGCTTTACCTCTCTGACGGATGAAGTCAATACCAGAATGACCCGATGCGGCCGAAAGCGCTACCCCAATTTTGCACGTTGGCAACAAAAAACAGCGGCGTGAATCTCGGGCGATAAGCGGTACGCCCAGGCTGCCGCGGAGAGGAAAGCGGTAGACATGAAAAAGCCCTGCCGAGGCAGGGCTTGGAGGCCGAGAGCGATGGGATCTAGCCGTTATCGTCGGCGTCGTCGTTCTTCTTGACGTTGACCTGGGCGATTGCCGGTTCGTTGTTGCCGCGCTGATCCAGTTTGGCCAGCAGGTTTTCCGATTCGCGCTTGAAGGCGGCCAGAGCATCGCCTCTTAGACTCTGGGATTCAGGCAGCTTGACACGCATGGCGTCAACCTGGTTGTTGTTGACCATGACTTCGTAGTGCAGATGAGGGCCGGTGACGCGACCCGTACTGCCCGAGAGAGCGATCTCTTCGCCCATCTTGACGTGTTCGCCAGGTTTGACCAAAGGCTTGCTCAGATGAAGGTAGCGAGTCACGTAGCCGTTGTTGTGTCGGATGACGATGTAACGCCCGGCGATCGGGTGATTGACCACGCGTTCGACGACGCCATCCGCCGGGGCGTCGATGGGTGTGCCGCTACGCATCGCGAAGTCGGTGCCTTTATGAGGGCTGATGCGCCCGGTGACCGGGTGATTGCGACGCAGATTGAACGGGGAACTGATGCGATATTGCCCCTGGAAAGGATAGCGGTCGAACGCCGGATCAAGACTGTTGCCGTCCGGTGTGTAGAAATGATCATCGGCGCTGTTGCGAAGTACCGTCAGGTCCATGCGTTGTCCTTCATACTCGGCAGCCAGCACTTTGGAGTCCAAAGAGTGGCCGTCGATCATGTCGGATTCCACCAGTACCCGGAACTGATCGCCGGCACGTGCGTCACGCCGGAAATCGAGCTTCTTGGAAAGGACATTGGTGAGCTCGGAGACTTCTGCGTTGGAAAGCCCCGTCGATTGCGCCGATAGCGCGAAAGAACCACTGACCGTGCCGCTGAACATGCGTTGCGCCGCTTCACCGGTCTTCTCGATCGGTGAATAGGCAAAGGCGGCCGCTTCATCGTTGCGCTGGATCAGGTAGCCTTCGCGCGGATCCTCCATGACACGCAGAGCCAATAGCTGACCATTCTCGTCGAGTTTATAGTCGAAACTATGGCCGACACGCCAGCGAGTCAGAACCTTCTTGTCCGGCACAGTATTGAGAATCTGCATCACATCGCTGTAAGCCAGACCCAGCGTTCTCTCGGCGGTCAGGGCGAAGGAATCACCGCTTTGAATGGTATAACTCTGCCATTCAGGTACGTAAGTTTCCTGAGAGGCGATCTCGTCACCCAACTCCGTATCGCCGGAAGGGTCCAGCGAATTGTCGAATGACCAGTCTTCATAAGACGTGCCGCCGATGTTGTCATCGGTCGCCGATTGCGTGCCGCCATCCATAGGCAATTGCATTGCCAATCGTTTCTCTCCGGACTTGATCGCCGGTTTGATGATGGGTGAAACGGACTGCAGGGAGGACGCCGGCGTCTCGTCGTTGGCTTGCGCTTCGGGGATCAGATCGAGATGCATCACCTCCAGCGGCTTGAGTTGCGCCAGCGGGATGTCTTTCGCTAAATCGCCGAAAGAGAGGGTGTCTCCAGCATTCTCTATTGCAGCGGCTGAGTTGACGATCGACTGAGAAAGGGTCGTCGTCGCGACAGGAAGCTGTTGATGTACATTCTCGGTATCACCGAAAACGCTGATAATTTTGTGCGTACCCAGCACGGTGACCATGGTGGCGACCGGAAGTAATAATACTTTGTGCGTGCGGGGCAGCGAATGGAAAATTCGCAGCATGAAGTTGAGGGCCCGAATAAAAAAAAGATGACAAACTTAAATAAAGGCCGGAGAACCATACCTCAAGCAGGTATTAATTGCCTAGTCTGTATTTGTATACAGTACCTCGGAGTGCGCCAGCCGGGCATTTGCGAAGATGCAGCTAAGGGCAACGTGGGGGTGGTTAGGATTTTCGGCGTAAGCAGTTGTAATGTGATGGTGCATATCATTGCACTGAATTGGTGCCCTAAAAATGCTGATTTCTAGCCTAATAATTCTTCGTAAAAGTTCCGTAGGACTTTTTTTGCATGGAAAGAATTAATGATATCGCACCAATTTCGGTTCCGCGTGACAATGGGTAAGTCACAATGGATGCCGCAATTTATGCTGAGCCCTCAAAGCGCTGGAACGGAAATGAGCCGGATTCTAGCCGCTTTTTCTGCATGCAAGGTATTCGAGCGAACGGGAGGGGATCGTGCCAAAAGTGACGTTGCTGCAGTGGCAGATGCTGGCAGCGGTAGCCGATAACGGTGGTTTTGCCAAGGCTGCTGAAGTGGTTCACCGAAGTCCATCGACGCTCAATCATGCGATTCACAAGATCGAGGAGCAACTGGGGGTAGCGCTTTTCGAACCCAAAGGGCGCCAGGTCGTACTCACCGAGGCAGGAAGTCTCTTGCTGCGTCGGGCGCGTCAATTGATCGAGAACGCGGCATCACTGGAAGATGTGGCCGAGCGTCTCGCAGGCGGGCTCGAAGCGGAAGTCACCCTGGCCGTGGATCAGATCTTTCCGGCCGATGCGCTGGCAGAGGCTTTGACACAGTTCTCGGACACCTTCCCTCACGTGCGTGTCCAATTGCACGAGACCGTGCTCAATGGCGCGGTCGAGATGTTGTATGAGGGCCGCGCCGATCTGATTATCTCGGGCGTCAGTGCGCAGGGTTTTTTGGGGCAACCCATCGTCGACGTTCCTTTCATTGCGGTGGCTCATCCTCAGCATCCCTTGCATCGATTGCAGCGCGAGCTGGATCTACGCGACCTGGAGCGGCACCGGCAGTTGGTCATTCGGGACTCTGCGGCTCGTCACCGGCTCGATGCCGGTTGGCTGAAAGCCGAGCAGCGCTGGACGCTGAGCCATCTGTCGACATCCATCGATATGCTGGAGCGCGGTCTGGGCTTCGCGTGGGTGCCGGAAACGCGCTTACGGTCGGCGCTGGAAGGGGGACGATTGAAAATACTGCCGTTGCACACGGGTGGTGTGCGCCGCGTGTCACTTCAGCTCGTCTATCGCGACATTGACGGTGCCGGCCCGGCGACGCTGGCTTTGGCCCAAACGCTAATGGCCAGCGTGGTCACCACATGCCCGCGGGATGCCTTGCCACAGGATCTGAATACATCGACGCAACCGAATGAATGAGCCGAGTTATTGCGCTCGACCTCCGATCCAGGATGCCTATTCTGTTCTCGAAACGGTGCCCAAGAGTCGGCAACGTCGTATGGGCGCGTTCAAAGAGCGTCCGGGATCGAGCGACGCCGACGGTTGAGTGATGCACGACGTCGAATGTACAGGAGAGCCTCATGGGATTGCTGGTCGAAGGAGAGTGGCGGGATCAGTGGTATGACACCAAGAGCCATGGTGGCGAATTCGTTCGCGAGTCCGCCAAGTTGCGCGACTGGATCACGCCGACCGGCGCGCCGGGCCCGGAGGGTCAGCAAGGGTTGGCGGCAGAAGCCGGGCGCTATCATTTATATGTATCGCTGGCCTGTCCGTGGGCGCACCGCACGCTGATCATGCGAAAGCTCAAGGGGCTGGAGAGATTGGTCGGCGTGTCCCATACCAGCCCGTTAATGCTCGATCAAGGCTGGTCCTATCGAGTCGACGAAGGGTCGAGCGGCGACGCTCTCAATCATTTCGAGTACCACCATCAGCTCTATACCCTGACCGATCCCCACTATACCGGTCGGGTGACGGTGCCAGCGCTATGGGACCGGCAACGGCAACGCGTCGTCAACAACGAATCGGCCGAGATTCTACGCATGCTGAATTCGGCATTCGACGCGCTGACCGGCAATCGTCTGGATTTCTATCCTGACGATCTGCGCGACGCAATCGATGCGGTCAATGCGGATGTTTATGACAACGTCAACAATGGTGTTTACAAGACGGGATTCGCGACCGAGCAGACAGTCTATGAAAAGCACTTCAGGGCACTTTTCGCTTGCCTAGACCGCCTGGAAACGCGTCTCGACGGCCAGCGTTACCTCGTCGGGGAGTGGCTGACCGAAGCCGATATTCGGCTGTTCACGACGCTGGTGCGTTTCGATGCGGTCTACCATGGCCACTTCAAGTGCAACCGTCAGCGCATCGCGGATTTTCCGAGCCTGTCGAATTATCTGCGCGAACTCTATCAGTGGCCGGGCATCAAGGAGACGGTGGACTTCGATCACATCAAGCGCCACTACTATTGCAGCCACCCGACGATCAATCCGACCCGAATCGTTCCGGTGGGGCCATCTCTAGCATTGGATGCTTCCCATGACCGTGAGCGGTTGCCAGGCCAGGGGATCCGCGGCGCCAACTGATGAACCTCGTTTTTTCCCACGTGCCAGCATTGCCGGGCTTGCGCTGGCATCGGCTGCGTTAAGCACGAGCGTTGCGTTGCAGCCAGCGATCCAGGGCATTGGCGAACTCCCGACGATCACCATCGGTGTAAGCGGTGGGCCCCTGGGTGTGTTCGCCGCTAGCGCGTAATGTCTCCATGAAGTCACGCATCTGCACCCGCGCCTTGATATTGTCGAGTGTCAGGCTTTCTCCACGGGTGGTCATGACCTCGGCACCGCGTCCGATGACCTCCTGCGCCAGCGGCAGATCGCTGGTAACGACGAGATCGCCGGCAGCGGCAGCCTCGACGATCGCGTTATCCGCAGCATCGAATCCATGCGCCACCGTGCGCGACTTGACCCACGCCGAAGGCGGTAACGGCAGCGCATGATTGGCTACCATCCAGGTCTGGGTACGGGTGCGTTCGGCGGCCCGGATGATGATCTCGCGGGCGACTCGGGGGCAGGCGTCGGCGTCGATCCATAGTGTGGGTTTGGGTATCGGCATGGCGAACAGCCTCGCGTCCAGGGAAAAGGGAAGAGGGAGGAGGAGAGAATAGGCGCAGTTTACGGTGTTCGATGGCGGGCTTCATCCGAACGAGCTCATCCCTGTAGGCTTATCCGGTCGGTTCCCCTGTAGGATTTTTACATAGCGGTGGTGAAACGATTACACCGATGGTATAGTAGCGCCTCCTCGCATGTGTTGACCCCACCATCCTGCCGATATGTCTGTAATCGACGCCATCGACCTGTGAGTCGATGCCCAGCACCGGACGTATCTCGTACATGACGCACGGCCAAGCCGTTTTTCGCGTCCGGATGCAATGATGGAGCGCCTAGATCGGTTGATTTCAACCGGGCGCATCAAGGTCGCCACATACGCTATCGCTTTCGTATTCGCGGGGCGATAAGCGCAATGCCTGGTGCGACCGGCATTCAGTGGTGATCACGCCACCAATGCCATGACATTTTCGCCGGTGCCTACCGGCCACTCCAAGGTGTGAAATGACCTCGACTGTTACTGCTTCGCCTAGCTTTGGCGATCTGGCTCTATTGCCGGAAGTACTGACTGCCCTCGAAACCCTGGGCTATGAAATTCCTTCGCCGATCCAGACGCAGACGATCCCTGCGCTGCTGGAAGGTCGCGACATGCTGGGCCAGGCGCAGACCGGCACCGGCAAGACCGCAGCGTTCGCGCTGCCGCTGTTGAGCCGTCTCGATCTCGGCCGGCGTGAACCGCAAGTATTGGTGCTGGCCCCGACCCGGGAACTGGCGCAGCAGGTCGCCGTATCGTTCTCCAAATACGGTCAGAATCTGAAAGGTCTGGAAATCGCCACTCTTTGTGGCGGCCAGGATTACCGCGAGCAGCTGTCGGCGCTGAAGCGTGGCGCGCAGGTCGTCGTCGGTACACCCGGTCGAATCATCGACCACCTGGATCGCAAAAGTCTCAAGCTTGACGGCCTGTCAGCCCTGGTGCTCGACGAAGCCGACGAAATGCTGCGTATGGGCTTCATCGATGACGTCAAACGCGTCGTCGCGGATACGCCGAAAGATGCCCAGCGGGTTTTCTTCTCTGCCACGCTGCCGAGCGAGATCGAACGTATCGTCAACCGTTATCTGGTCGATCCGGTCAAGGTGGCGATCGATTCCAAGGTCAGCACCGGCGAAAATATCAAGCAGCGTGTAGTGCGTGTCGAAGGCCCCAGCAAGCTGGAAGCGCTGGCGCGTATTCTGGAAATCGAAACGGTCGACGCGGCCATCGTATTCGTGCGCACTCGTGCTGCCTGTACCACGCTGGTCGAGCAGCTCACCGCGCGTGGTGTCAACGCTGCCGGTCTGTCGGGCGATCTCGACCAGAGCCTGCGCGAGCGTACCGTGACGCGCCTCAAGCGTGGCAAGGTCGATGTGCTGGTGGCGACCGACGTCGCGGCTCGCGGTCTCGACGTGCCGCGTATTACGCACGTGATCAACTATGACCTGCCGCAGGACTCCGAGGCTTATATTCACCGTATCGGGCGTACCGGTCGTGCGGGCCGCGACGGCATCGCCATCACCTTCGCCGGTGGGCGTGAATCCCGTAAGGTGCGTTGGGTCGAGCAGGCGACCGGTCAGTCCATGACCGAGATGCCGCTACCTGACGATGCTGCCATTCGTGCTCACCGCGACGATCGCTTCAGTGCGCGTCTGCGTGAAATGCTCGAAGCCGGGGCGGATCATCAGCGTGGGCTGATCGAGAAGCTGGTCGAGGAAGGTCATGATCCGATCGATCTGGCGGCGGCTCTGACCACGCTGGCGCGTGGCGGTGAAGCCCCGATCGGCCGGATCACCAGCTCACCGGCGCGTCGCGAGAGCGGCCGTGATGTTGGCCGCGACAGCAGTCGTGAACGCGCGCCGCGCCGTCGTGAAAGCACGCCGCGTGAAGGCATGACTCGTTATCGTGTCTCGGTAGGCCATAAGGATGGCGTCAAGCCGGGCCAACTGGTCGGCGCCCTGGCCAACGAAGGGGGTATCGAAGGGGGTCGCATCGGCCGTATCGATATTCGCAATGCCTTCTCCGTGGTCGAGCTGCCTAGCGGTTTGCCGCCCTCGATTCTGACCAAGATGGCACGGGCTCGCGTTGGTGGCCGTCCGTTGGAAATTTCCGAAGATGAGGGTGCACCCGAGCGCGCCCCGCGCCGGCGTACCGATGGCGACGCTCCGGTTCGTCGCTCTCGCGCCTGAACCTGAGATGGTTGGATCGAGCTAGCCAGACTCGATAGCGGGGCTCAGGCTCTGATATCGTCGAAATGCCGCCCACTTGTGTGGGCGGCATTTTTTTAGGTTCTTCGCAGATTAGCGTGAATTAGACAGGATAGAGAAACGGCGGTAAATCCAGATAAGCTGATGTTCACCACAAACCTCAGCCACTCACCGGGATACCGCCGTCACCATGAATGCTAGCGTCTG
>Ga0207878_100242_pt1 | contig 30966 bp, 24 predicted proteins | sample LinPmetageLP41_FD_184053 | JGI IMG/M metagenome (GOLD analysis project Ga0207878, IMG submission 184053) | Marine viral communities from the Pacific Ocean - LP-41 (SPAdes) | ecosystem: Environmental > Aquatic > Marine > Oceanic | place: Pacific Ocean | collected 2010-08-27 | reverse complement strand
ACCGACAGGAACCTATTGATGCAATCGGGCGAATCATCGCTACGCACGCGACTGTTTCAAATCATCTTTGAATCCGACACTCCACTGGCCAAGGCCTTCGACATCGCGCTCCTCACGCTCATTCTGTTGAGCGTGACCACCGTCTTCCTCGACAGCGTGCCGGACCTGCATCAACGCTTCGGGGAAGTTTTCTACTTCGTGGAATGGGGCTTCACGCTGATCTTCACGGTAGAACTGATCGTCAGACTCTACTGTCTCGATCGACCGCTACGCTATCTGCACAGCTTCTACGGCATTCTCGATCTGCTGGCGATTCTGCCGACCTGGCTCGCCCTGTTCATACCGGGCGCGCAGTCACTGCTGGTGGTACGCGTACTGCGCGTACTACGCGTATTCCGGGTTCTTCGAATGATGGAGTTCGTCGGTGAAGGTCGTCTACTGGTGGAAGCGCTACAGCGGAGCCAGCGCAAGATTTTTCTGTTTCTGACCACCGTGCTGCTGATCGTCACGATCTTCGGCGCGCTCATCTACATGATCGAGCCGCCGGAAGCCGGCTTTACCAGCATGCCGCGGGCGATGTATTGGGGCGTCGTCACGCTGACGACTGTAGGCTACGGCGACATTGTGCCGATCACACCGCTGGGCCAGTTCATCTCGGCATTCATGATGATTCTGGGCTACTCGATCATCGCGGTTCCCACCGGGGTATTCTCCGCCGAAGTGATTCGCTCGATCCAGCGCGAACGCTACTCGGAAGAAGCCTGCCCCGGTTGCGGTCACGAAGGTCACGAGCGCGATGCCAAGTACTGCCGTTTCTGCGGCACCTGGCTCGACGAGCAAATACCGGACCCGCGCGCGCCCGAGGAAGACAAGACATCGGACGACGAGGAAAGTTCGGATCGATGACCGACATGCTTGTCGGCGCTGACTTAGCCAAGACGGATGTGGGGCGCCGAAGCGCCCCACGTGGATTCGATAAAGATAAAGAGAACTGACCGGAACCGACTCAACGGAACGGTGCCGGATCCCCCCGCCCTTCGCGCACGATCACCGGGGGGATCTCGCGCAGATCGACGACCGTGGTCGGCTCGAGCTGGCAGGCCCCGCCGTCGATGATCGCTTCCAGATGCGCGCCGAAGCGCTCGCGAATCTCTTCCGCATCGGTCATCGGCCATGTTTCTCCGGCGGGGATCAGCGTCACGCTCATCAGTGGCTCGCCCAAAGCGTCGAGCAACGCGTGGGTGATGTTGTGATCCGGCACCCGGACGCCGATCGAGCGGCGCTTGGGATGCAACAGCAGCCGAGGCACTTCGCTGGTAGCCGTCAGAATAAAGGTATAGGCGCCGGGCGTATGCGACTTGAGCAATCGAAACACGCTGTTGTCGACCTTGGCGTAGGTGCCGATCTCCGACAGATCGGAGCACACCAGGGTAAAATTGTGGCGGTCGTCGAGTTGGCGCAGCCACTTGATTTTCTCGATCGCCTTCTTCTCGCCGAGTCGGCAACCCAGGGCGTAGCCCGAATCCGTCGGATAGGCGATGACGCCGCCCTGGTTCAGGATACCGATGGCCTGATCGATCAGCCGCTTTTGCGGGTTCTGCGAATGAATCTGAAAAAACTGGGTCATCTCACGCTCTCCTCGAACCACTTCTGAAACCTGCTCTGAAGCCTGTATTGAAATCTCTTTCAAAACGCCTGACGGCGACGACCGGTGACGCGTGATCGCCAACGGTAAGGGTATCAGACCTGACGCTATTCGCCGTCGGCAAAGCTGCGCATGGCGGGATGACACCACACCGGCTTGACATGGGAACGCGGTGGCGGGCTGATGGTCCCTGGCGAAAGTGGTCCTCCGGGGTAGTGAAAGTCGCTGCCAACCGATCCGTAGAGACCGTGAAAGTCGAGCTGCCGCGCCAGATCGTGAGTCGAATCGGGATTCTGATACCCGCTCACCAGTTCCGCGGCTTCGCCGCCCGCGTCGATGAAGGCGGAAAACAGCAGATCGCGCTTGCGCCGGGTCATCCCGTAGCGCAGCGGGTGAGCGACGACAGCGACACCACCGGCGTCGCGAATCCAGCCCACCACTGTGGTCAGTTCCGGCCAGTGCATCTTGACGTCGCCGCGCTTGCCAGTGCCGAGATAACGCTTGAACGCAGCCTTGCGATCCGGCACCAGGCCGGCCGTGACCAGCGCAGCAGCAAAGTCCGGTCGCCCCAGCGGGCGCTCGCTACCGGCCTCGAGCCTCGCCTTGGCCAGACCGTCCTGCAGACCAATCTTTTCGAGCCGGTGAGCGATCTCGCGGGAACGCATTTCGCGAGCCCTGCTCAAGAGTTCCAGCCCCGAGGTGAAATTCGGGGAAACACCCCGTGGCAACAGCGCCACGATATGAATGCCGATCCCGCGCCATTGGCAGGATAGCTCGGCGGCGGAGATCAGGCTGATGCCGTGACGCTCGCACTGCTGTCGCGCCTCATCGACCCCATCGATGGTGTCGTGATCGGTAAGCGCGACATGAGTCAGGCCGCGGGCGTGGCAGAGATTCGCCAGCTCGGTCGGCGAAAGCTTGCCATCCGAGGCGGTGGAGTGCATATGGAGATCGACACCGCGAATGCCGTCCAGCGTTTCGGGCAGGGCAGTCAAAGGGAGCTCGGGATCATCGATGGGAAAAACGCTCATGAGCATGACGCCAGCCAGCGTCTTTGTCAGAATAGGTCAACTATGGTGAGGGTCGCGACGAGCCGGGTCAATCGTGCGCACCATCACCACCCGCCGGAGGCCTAGCCCGTATGAAACTGTTGTTCGATTTCCTGCCCATCGCGATCTTCTTCGCCGTATATCAACTCAGTGGCGATATCATCATGGCGACGATGGTGCTGATTCCGGCCACACTCGCCCAACTGGGTATCGTCTGGTGGCGTCAACGGCGTATCGAGAAGATGCTGCTGATCACCTCGATCATCGTGATCGCCTCGGCCGGTGCCACGATCGCGTTTCATAACCCGGCCTTCATTCAGTGGAAGCCCACCGTTATCAACGCGCTGTTCGGCATCGCCTTTCTGTTTTCCCCCTTATTCGGCGGTCAGACGCTGACCCAACGAATGATGGGCCAGGCCGTGACGTTGCCGGCGGCCACGTGGCAACGCCTCAACCTGGCCTGGGTACTGTTCTTCTTCGCCATGGCAGCGCTTAACGTCTATGTCTTCAGCTACTATGATGAGGCAACCTGGGTCAACTTCAAGCTCTTCGGCATGCTGGGTCTGACGCTGCTGTTCGTGATCGGACAAGCCCTGTTCCTGGCCCGCCATCTTTCATCATCACAATCAGAGGAAGGTTCTTGATGCTATACGCCATTATCAGCGACGACATCGACGATAGTCTGGAGAAGCGACTTTCGGTTCGCCCCGAGCACGTCAAACGGCTGGAGGCGCTGAAAGACGAAGGGCGTCTGATTCTGGCCGGGCCACATCCAGCCATCGACAGCGACAACCCGGGTGATGCCGGTTTCAGCGGCAGCCTGATCGTAGCTGAGTTCGAGTCGCTCGAGGCGGCCCAGCGCTGGGCCGATGCCGACCCCTACGTTGCCGCCGGGGTCTATTCGCAGGTTCGGGTCAAACCTTTCAAGCGAGTTTTGCCTTAATCCCGCGGTTCTTCGCCCTCGGCCTTGCCCCTCGCCATTGACGTTATCCACAGCAGCCCGTGCTGCAGTTTTGCACATATGCTGTGGATAACACTGTTGAGATCCCGCGGACGGCTTTCTCGGCGGCTGATAAGCCGCCGCCTGGCGGTAACTGTTCAATATCTAACCAGCACCCTGTCGGCATTCCGGGCTGACGGCGACGACCGGCGTGATACCCATGTCTGCCAAGACGTATGCCAAGACGCTAGCGACTCATCGCCACGCCATTCGTCACGCCGAGCTCGACTGGCGGGCCGACGATGGCGACCTCGAGGCGCCCTTCTCGACCGATTACGACGATATCTACTTCTCGCGCCAGGATGGCCGTGAAGAGTCCCGCTTCGTCTTCATCGACAATAACGATCTGCCACGGCGATTCGCCGAATGGCGCCACCGGCGGGCGTTCACGATTGGCGAAACCGGTTTCGGCACCGGCCTCAACATGCTGTGCGCCTGGGCCTGCTTCGACGAGCACGCTCCCGCCGAGGCCAGGCTGCATCTGGTCTCGACCGAGAAGCATCCGCTCACCCAACAAGCGCTGGAGCGCGCCTGGCGCATCTGGCCGCAGCTCTCGCATCAGGCGGCGCGATTGATCGATCAGTGGCCGCCGGCCGTGGCCGGGGTCCATCGACTGCAGCTCGACACCCGCGTCACCCTGGACCTGCACTTCGGTGACGCGGCGGATTGCCTTTCGCGTCTGGATGGCCAGGTCGATGCCTGGTTTCTCGACGGTTTTGCGCCATCGAAGAACCCCGACATGTGGCGGCCCGAGCTGTTCACTGCCATGGCAATTGCCAGTCGACCAGACGCCACTTTTGCCACCTTCACCTGCGCCGGTTTCGTTCGCCGCAGCCTTGCGGCAGCCGGCTTCCGCTGGCGCAAGGTGCCGGGATTCGGCCGCAAGCGCGAGATGCTGCGAGGGGAGCGTGACGAGACGTCCCAACCCGACCCCCGAGCGGTCGCGCCCTGGTTCCACCCGCCACCCGTCCGTTCCGCCAGCCGCGTCGCGGTGATCGGCGGCGGTATCGCCGGCACCAGTGTCGCCGCCGCACTGGCTCGCCGGGGCAGCCAGGTCACCCTGATTGATCGTGCGGGTATCGCGAGCGGGGCGTCGGGCAATCCCCAGGCGGCGCTATACGTCAAGCTGGCGATCGAGACCAATCTTCAGAGCCGGTTCTATCTCGCCGCGCTGCTCTATACGCAGCGCTGGCTGGCTCGGCTCGACCCGCAACGCCGCTGGTGGTCCGACTGCGGGTTGCTGCAACTGGCAGGGGAGGCTCGCGATGTCGAGCGCCAGGCCCGATTCCTGCACAACTACGACCTGCCGCCGGCGGTCGTTTCCGCCAGCGATCCGGCGCGCGCCACGGCTCTCGCCGGCATCGATATCAGCCAATCGGCGCTTCACTATCGCCACGGCGGTTGGGTCGACCCGGTGGCGCTGTGCCGCCATCTCGCGGCGACGCCAGGGGTCGAGACGCGCCAGGCCGAACTCGGCGCGCTTCGGCAAACGCCAGCCGGCTGGGAGCTGCAGCTCGAGCGGGACACGCTCAACGTCGATCAGGTCGTTCTTGCCGCGGGCCACGCCAGCCACGACTGGCTCGACGGCCTGCCGCTGCAAGCCATTCGCGGCCAGATCTCCACGCTGGCGCTGCCCCGACCCACGCCGTTGCGCCAGGTCCTCTGCGCCGATGGCTACGTGATGCCAGCGCGGGATGGAAAGCTCACCTTCGGTGCGACCTTCTCGCCCAATGACGACGACGCTGCACTGCGCGAATCGGATCATCAGCGCAATCTCGAAGAGCTGGCGCGAACGGCACCGGCGTTGGCCGAGGCGTTCGCCGATGTCTCGACGGCTTCGTACGAAGGCCGCGCCAGCGTTCGCGCCGCCAGCCCGGACAAGACGCCCTATGCCGGGCCGCTGCCGGAGGTCGCTCGCTGGCGACACGACTACGCCGCACTGAGCAAGGACGCCAGGCGAGCCATCGCCTCTCCTGACCATCACCATCCAGGGCTACATCCAGGGCTATGGATGAGCACGGCCCACGGTTCCCGCGGCATGGTCAGCGCGCCGCTGTGTGCCGAGCTGATCGCCTCGCGGATTCATGACGAGCCGATGCCGCTGGAACGCGAGCTCGTCGATCATCTACATCCCGGCCGGAGGATCATCGCCGATCTGATTCGCGGGCGCTGACGCGGGCCGATCAATGGCCAGGCGCTCGGGAGGGTCTCGGCGAGTGGAAAAGCGCTAGCCCGACGTACCGGGCTACGTACCGGGCTCTGACAGTCGAGCCAGCGCGTCGTCGTCGAGGCAGCGATAGGTGAAGGAGGGGCGGCCGATCTGGCCGTAGTGGAACGACTCTTCGAGCACGCCGCGATCCACCAGGTGCTTGAGATACTTGCGCACCGAGACCCGCGACATGCCGGTGTTCTCGCTCATTGCCTCGGTGGTGAACGGCGCAGCGCCCTGGTCGGCGGCCGCTTTCGCCACCTGCGACAGGGAGTTCGAGGTCAGCCCCTTGGGCAGATCGCCGGGGCGCGTCGTTTGGCTTGTGGTCGTCTCCCGAAACAGCGCATCCAGATCGCGCTGATGTGCTCGGGCTGGCAATCGGGAGAGACGCTGATGGGTGTCCAGACAGCGCGCCATGGCCTCCTTGAAGCGTTCGAACTCGAAGGGTTTGACCAGATAGTCGCTGACACCCAGATGCTTGGCTTCACGGACGGTCTCCATCTCCGAGGCCGCGGTAACCAGCACAATCTGGATATCGCGAACCTGACGGCGCAGATCGCGCACCAGCGACAAGCCGTTGTGTTCACGCAGATAGACATCGAGCAGCAGTAGATCCACCGCTTCCTGCGCCAGAATCTCTCTCGCCGCTGGTAGATCCTCGCACTGCGCTACCAGGCTGATATCCTCGATCCGATTGAGAAACTCGACGTTGAGACGCATCACCATTGGATCATCTTCCACAACCAGTACGCGCATGGATTACATCACTCCATCGGTTACCTGCATTACGACCATGCCATAGGGTACGGTCACCTCGACCAGTGTGCCACGCCCGAGTGTCGAGTAGAGCGCCAACGTCCCGTCAAGCGCTTCGATATGAGTCTTGACCATGGCCAGCCCGTAACCGCGCCCCTCGCCCTTGGAGGAGACGCCCTGCTCGATGGCATGCTGCTGCTGGTCCTCGTCCATGCCGCCGCCGTTGTCTGATACGTGCAGCGACAGCGCGCCGCCATCGACACCCAGCGTCAGGCTCACCTGCGGCGACGCGCGGCCGGCGACCGCCTCAAAGGCATTTTCCACCAGGTTGCCGATGATGGAGACCAGCAGATGCAGGATTTCACTGTCGTCGGATGCTGGAATCTCGCTCTCCAGCTCGATCTCGAAGGCCACTCGGCGCTCGCGGGCCTCGCTCTCCTTGGCCAGCAGAAAGCCGGCCAGAACAGGGTCCCTGACGCCCGCGATACGCGCTGCTGCCGGGGCGATCAGGGTATCGTCGAGCTCGCGCAGGTAACATTCCAACCGGCCCAGATCACGCAACTGCACCAGCCCCAGAATGACGTGCAATCGATTCTTGAACTCATGAGTGGAGGCACGTAACGCCTGAGCGTAACGACTCACCCCGGTCAGCTCTTCGGCAAGCCGGTTGACCTCGCTGCGATCTCGCAGCGTGACCACGCTGCCACCCGCCCCACGTTCGCCGCGGATCGGTACACGATTGACGATCAACGCCCGACCATTCAGCGTCAAGCGTCTATTGAGCCCCGCCATCGCACCGTCGAACAGCTCTTTCAGTGTCGATGCCGGAATCCCCGAGCCATCATCGGCCCCCAGCGGATTCAGCAGCTGACAGGCCGACGGATTGACCAGCGTGACCTCTCCGGCGCCGTTGATCGCCAATACCCCTTCATGCAGTGATGCCAGCATGGCCTGACGCTCGCGAACCCACTGGGATATCTGATGCGGCTCGAACCCCAGCAGAATCCGCTTGATATAGCGCGCCAGGCACCAGGCGCTCGCGGCCCCCACCAGCATCAGCAGCACGATGCCCAGCAGCAGGCTCTGACGGCGCTCGGCCAGCAGCAGGCCGACGCGATTGAGCGTGACACCGGTCGAAACGGCGCCGATGACCCTGCCCTTGCCATCGATCACCGGCGAAAAGCCCCGAATACTCACGCCCAACGTGCCCTCGGAGCGGGAAACATAGGATTTACCATTCAAGGCGGGCCCTTCGTCGCCGCCTCGAAAATGGCGCCCTATCTCATCGGGATCGGGATGGGTCAGGCGCAGATGATCGAGATCCATCACGGTAATGAAATCTACCCCCAGGCGTTCTCGCAGCCTCTCGATCTTCTGGCGCAGTGGCGAGTTGGCGTCGTGAACGATCGGCCGTGTCTCGAGCGCGGCCTTGACGTCCTCACGATCGGCGAGCACCGCCGCCAGCCCGATGACGCGCTCGCCCTGGGCGTCTTCGAGGTTGGCGCGCAGCTGGTGGTTGAACAGCAACAGCGCCACGCCCAACGTCAACACGACCATGCTGGCGACCAGAATGAATATCTGAGCACTGAGGCGTAAGCGTTTCATACAACGCTCCCCCGACTTGACCGCGGACCGCCATCGTCGCTGGATTTCGTCTCTCGCCAGCCTGCACCAGACTCCATTTATGACTCCCTGTGAATAGCTGCGAATTTAGACCATGGTGGTATACCCCACAGCCTGCGGGTATGCGGGTCGGCCACGCATTTCTTTCAATAGTTTATAAAGGCTTTAATAATTTCGTAAAACTTGGTCGACACGGTCAGGTCTCTATCCTCGGCAGCGTACCGCCCACCGGGGCGAAAATACCGCTTACCGCCCTTTGGGCGAGAATCCTTGGGGAGCCAACCATGACTTCAACCGTGACGCAAACCGCGCGCGCTGATGCCGGCCGTCGAGACAGCTGGCTCGCGACACCGATTTTCGGCATTCCTCTACCACTTTTTGCCATCGCCACCGCGGTGCTGATTCTTTCCATCGCGACGGACACGATCCCGACCGGCATGATCGGCGCCCTGCTGGTGATGATGATCTTCGGCGAACTACTGGGCTTTATCGGCGATCGGCTGCCGATCGTCAAAAGCTATCTGGGTGGCGGCGCCATTCTCGCGATCTTCGGTGCCGCGGCACTGGTCTACGTGCAGTGGTTGCCGACCAGCGTCGTCGACAACGTGACCCAGTTCATGAAGAGCGGCGGCTTCCTCAATTTCTATATCGCCGCGCTGATCACCGGCAGCATTCTGGGCATGGATTCCAAGGTACTGGTCAAGGTCGGCTCGCGTTACGCGCTGCCGCTGATCTGTGCCGTGCTGTTCGCGGCACTGTTCGCGGTCGCTGTCGGCTGGGTAATGGGCTTCTCGCCGCAGGACGCCGTGGTCGTCATCGCGCTGCCGATCATGGGCGGCGGCATGGGCGCCGGCGCGGTGCCGATGAGCCAGATCTACGAGCAGCTGCTGGGTCAGCCGGCCAGCTACTATATTTCGATTCTGGTGCCGGCGCTGGCGTTGGGCAACGTCTTCGCGATCATCATCGCCGGCCTGCTCAACGGCCTGGCCAATCGCATGCCGAGCCTGACCGGCAACGGTCAGATGATGCCGGGCGTCGAGATCGAAGAGCGCGAAAGCAAGCCGGACCTTTCCAAACTGGGCATCGGCATCATCGCGGCTCTCACCTTCTTCGTCGCCGGCCAGATCCTGGGTAGCGTGATTCCGCTGCACCCGTATGCGCTGATGATCATTCTGGTCGCCGTGTTCAAGATCGCCAACATCGTACCGGAATCGGTCAACGAAGCCGCAGCACAGTGGTTCCAATTCGTCGCCAGGAACTGGACCTTCGCCCTGCTGTTCGGGATCGGCATCGCCTACACCGACCTCGGTCAGGTGATCGACGCGATCTCCATCACCTACGTGCTGATCGTGCTAGCGGTCGTCGCCGGCGCCGCTTTCGGTGCCGGCCTGGTCGGCAGGCTGGTCGGCTTCTATCCGATCGAGTCGGCGATCACCGCCGGACTGTGCATGGCCAACATGGGCGGCACCGGTGACGTGGCGGTGCTCTCCGCGGCCAGGCGCATGCAGCTGATGCCGTTCGCCCAGATCTCGTCACGCCTGGGTGGCGCCTTGATCCTGCTGATCTCCAGCATCGTGGTACCGCTATTCTTCACCTGATCCGGTAGCAACGGCCAGTCCAGACGAATGGCCATGTAAAACGGCGCCCCGTCCTCGAACGGGGCGCCGTTTTCGTCTCTTCAGGTGACCGAGCAAAGACCGCGCTCAGCCCTCTTCCTCCTCATCGGCGATGTCACGACCGAAGCCGCGCCACTGAGCCAGCGTCATCACTTCGGTGCTCTCGGTCTGCAGGTCGTGCACGATCAACAACTCACTGCGTTCCAGCTGGCGTTTGAGATCCCGCACCCAATCATGCATGTCCGTCGCCACGTCGGTAGTGTCGTAACCCTGACGGGTGACGAACGTCTCGAGCAGCGCATCCAGCGTTTCCGCGGGCAACATGCGGTGCGGAATTTCGATAAAGCGACCGCTCATGCTCATGCCTCCCATTCGTTCAGGCGCTCGACGAATGTCGCTTCGTCGATTACTTCGATCCCGAGCTCCTCGGCCTTGGCCAGCTTGCTGCCGGCGCCAGGCCCGGCGACGACGGTGGCTGTCTTCTTCGAAACGCTGCCAGCGACCTTGGCGCCCAGCGCCTGCAGCCGCTCCTTGCCCTCGTCGCGAGTCATGCCTTCGAGACTGCCGGTCAATACCCAGGTCTGCCCTTCCAGCGGCTGCGGCCGGTCGCCGACCACCTGTTCTTCCCAGCTCACGCCGACCGTCAGCAGATCGTCCAGCGTCTCCTGGTTGTGCGCCTGTTGAAAGAAGGTATGAATATGGTGTGCGACCACGGGACCGACATCGTCCACCGCCGTCAGCGCCTCCAGCGGCGCGTCACGCAGCGCCTGCAACGCGCCGAAGTGGCGCGCCAGACTGGCTGCGGTCGCCTCGCCCACTTCACGGATCCCGATAGCATAGATGAAGCGCGCCAGGGTCGTTCGTTTGGCCGCTTCGAGCGACTGGACGAGATTGTTGGCGGATTTCTCCGCCAGGCGCGGAAGCTCGGCGAGCCGCTCGGCTCTGAGTCGGAACAGATCCGCTGGCGTCCTGACCCATTCGCGCTCCACCAGCAGGTCGATCAGCTTTTCGCCGAGACCGTCGATATCTAGCGCACGGCGGCTGGCGAAGTGCTTGAGCGCTTCCTTGCGCTGGGCCGGACAGTAAAGGCCGCCGGAGCAGCGGGCCGCGACCTCGCCTTCGAGCCGCTCGATCTGCGAGCCGCAGACCGGGCATTCGGCGGGCATCTCGATGGCGCGGGTCTGCTTGGGGCGCTGCGATTCGACGACTCCGACGATCTGGGGAATCACGTCGCCGGCACGCCGCACGATCACGGTATCGCCGATACGCACGCCGAGGCGCTCGACCTCATCCATGTTGTGCAGCGTGGCATTGGAAACCGTGACCCCCGCGACCTGCACCGGTTCCAGCTTGGCCACCGGGGTCAACGTGCCGACGCGGCCAACCTGGAACGTCACATCGTTGAGCGTGGTGGTCTGCTCCTGGGCCGGGTATTTATAGGCAATGGCCCAGCGCGGCGCGCGGGAAACGAAGCCCAGCTCACGCTGATCACGCAGACTGTCGACCTTGAGTACCGCACCATCGATATCGTAATCGAGCCCTTCACGGCGCTGGCCCAGCGTATGGCAGAACTCGACCACACCGCTGGCACCTTCGACCACGTCGAGCAGCGGGCTGGTACGAAAGCCCAGCTCGCGCAGCCGTTTCAGATAATCCGAGTGTGACTGTGCGCTATCGTCGCCCTCGAGCCGGGCAACCTGATAGGCGCAGAATTCCAGCGGACGCCGGGCAGCGATCGACGAGTCCAGCTGGCGCAGGCTGCCGGCTGCGGCGTTGCGCGGGTTGGCGAATACCTTGTCGCCCTTCTCGCGGGCGCGCTCGTTCATCGCCTCGAAACCCGAATGGCGCATATAGACTTCGCCGCGCACCTCGATCAGCGGCGGTACCGACTTGCCGCGCAGCTTGAGGGGAATGGAGTGGAGCGTACGCAGATTCATCGTGACATCTTCGCCGGTGCGACCGTCGCCGCGCGTCGCTCCCTGCACCAGCCGCCCGTTTTCGTAGACCAGCGACACCGCCAGCCCGTCGAGCTTGGGTTCGCAGCAGAACCTGAGCGTCTCGCCGTCGCTTTCGAGCTTGTCAGCCACTCGTTTGACGAACGCCGCGAGCTCCTCCTCGCTAAAGGCGTTGTCGAGCGACAGCATCGGCACGGCATGCGTCACTTCGTGGAAGCGATCGGCCGGACGCGCACCAACACGCTGCGTCGGCGAATCCGGCGTCACCAGCTCGGGATGATCGGCCTCGAGCGACTGCAGCTCGCGCAGCAGCATGTCGTACTCGACATCCGGGATCTGCGGCTGATCTTCGACGTAATAGTGATAGTTGGCATCATCCAACTGCTGACGCAGGGCATCGGCCCTCTCGCGGACCGCTTGGGAGATCTGGCTCATGACGCTCGGTTCGATCGCTGCACAGAAAGTGTGCCCGCATTGTAGCGGAAGCCGGTCGTGGCTGCCCTAAACCAGACGGATGCAGACGAAAGCAACGGATGAAAACGACAGACGAAAACGACGACGGGGCCCGCAGGCCCCGTCGTTCGATGTTGCTATGGTTGAATCAGTTGGCTTGGTCGAATCAATTGGCTGGGTCGGATCAATTGGCCTGATAACGACGCAACCGATGGCGGCGCTCGAACTCCTGCACGCGCTGACGCGCGAACTCGATCGTCTGGGCGGTCATCACGCTGCGATTCTCGTCCTTGAGCTCGCCGCCGAGATTGCGCACCAGCACCATCGCGGTTTCCAGCATTGCCTCGAACGCGGCTGCCGTATCGTTGGCACCGGGGAGCGGCATCAGGAAGGAGACGCCCGGCGTCACGATCTCCTGCATGTTATCGAGATCGAACACGCCCGGCTTGAGCACGTTGACCATCGAGAACTGCAGCTCGCTGTCATCGGATTCGGTTTCGTAGCGATGGAAAATACCCATCTCGCTGAACCGCAAGCCACATGCCAGCATCAGATTGAGCAGATCGGCACCGTCGAAGCCATCTTCTGTCCGCGCCAGCACGCTGATGACGATGATTTCCTCGGCATGGGCCAGTGTCTCACGGGCACGCGCGGCGCTGACATGATGCCGCTTGGCGCGCTCGACCGCAGGATGCTGTGTCACCACATCATGCCGCGGCGCGCCATCGGCACCACCGCTCGATGCCGCTATCGATGCAGGCTCATCAGCAGTGGAGGCGGACTCGCAACGCGTCGCCAACGGCTCGGACCCAGATTCCGCGCCCGACGCTGACTCACTCGATGTCCCGTCAACATCACTTGGCGCCAGCGTGTTGATCTGCAGCCGACCCACGTCATCGACCGAGTCATCCCGCGATGTCAGCTGCGGTTCTTCGTGACGTTCCGACTCGCGAGCACGCGCTACCCCAGCCTCGCGTCTGACATCATCACGTTTGTGACCCAGCCGCTGAGCCGAATCACTGACCCGCTTGGCACCTGCCCGAACGGCATTCCTGACCCGCTGCTGCATGTCGACATTATGTTGCATGTCAGCGACCGAGGCGCGATTTCCACGGTCGAGAATGCTGCGCTGCAGTTCCTCGGGCGGAATTCGCTCCTGGCGCTTGGGCTCGGAAGGCCTGGTTGGCTCCGAGCCACTGTCGCTGCGTTCGAATGTCGCCGGACGAACGACACGTGCCCCTCCATTGGGCAATTCCCAGTTGACCTCGGCCTCTCGGGCCGCCTGTTCCGGATCCACTTCAGATCCGTCATCGGTTTCACGCTCTCCGATCGCCTGATCCAGGCGCGGAACCCGACGTTGGCGCTGAAGACGACGGAAGCCATCGATCACGATGGTCCCCACCAAAACCAGCCCCAGGATGATCAGCCACTCTCTTAGTTCCATGGGTCGTCTTGCCTGTTCGCGGTGCCACTATGCTGGAAGAAGACAACATGCTGATTGCATGTCGGCCCTAGCATAGCGTGAATTGTCAAAAATGGGCTACTTTTTTTCTTTGTCAAGCGAAGTTTTGCCCATCAGCAATCACCCTTCAATTCCATCCCATGCGCCACATCCTATTACGCCGTTAGCGGGTTTGGCTATTTTCGACAACATCACGGTGCCTCCACCATCGATGCCGCTTCATCCACGCCCACGGATACCAGACGCGAGACGCCCGGCTCCTGCATGGTCACGCCCATCAATCGTTCGGCCGCTTCCATCGCAATTTTGTTATGCGTAATGAAGATGAATTGCACGCTATCCGACATTTCCTTGACCAGCTTCGCGTAGCGCTCGACGTTTGCGTCATCGAGTGGCGCATCGACTTCGTCGAGCATGCAAAAAGGGGCCGGATTGAGCTGGAAGATGGCAAACACCAACGATAGCGCCGTCAGCGCTTTCTCTCCGCCTGACAGCAGATGAATGGTGCTGTTTTTCTTGCCCGGGGGGCGCGCCATGATCGCCACCCCCGTCTCCAGCAAATCCTCGCCCGTGAGCGTCAACCACGCGGCCCCGCCGCCGAAGACTCGGGGAAAAAGTGCCATCAGGCCCTGATTCACTTGCTCGAAAGTCTGCTTGAAACGGGTGCGCGTCTCTTGATCGATCCGCTTGATCGCACGCTCCAGCGTATCGATCGCCTCGCTCAGTTCGGCGTGCTGGGCTTCGAGATAGTCGCGCCGTTCGGCCTGCTGCTCGTACTCTTCGATCGCCGCGAGGTTGATGGCGCCGAGCCGGCGGGCGCGCTCGCCGGTCTGCTCCAGACGGGTCTGCCAGGCGGACTCCGTAGCATCGGGATCGAGATTTTCCTGCAGGGCGTGGGCGTCCTGCTGCTGCTCCGCCAGCGCTTCGCGCTGGGCATCCGCCTTGAGGGTCAGCGCCTGCACCTGCATTCGCGCCTCCTGTAGCCGCTGGCGAAAGTCCTCCAGTTGGCGTTCATGCTGCTGGCGGTCGATCTCGCTCTGACGCAGCGTTTCGCCGATCTGATTGGTGAGATCCCGGCAGTGGTTGAGCGCGGCTTCCTGCTGCGACCGCGTTTCGAGCAACTGCTCCAGACGCTCGCGTTGCTCGTCATCGGGGTCATGTAGTGTTTCGCGCTGTTCTCGCAACAGCTCGCAGCGCTCGACAAGCCGGGACAGCTGCTCCCGACTGCGCTCGACCTGCTGTCGAAGTTCGCCGCCCTGCGCTTCCAGACGTTGGCGTTCGAGGGCCAGCTGCTGCTGCGTCTGGCGCGTCTGTTGCTGTTGCTGACGAAGCTCCCCCAGCCGGGACTGACTCTGCTCACGCGCCCGTTGCAGCGTGTCACGCTCGACGCTGTTGGCCTCGACCTGGTCCAGCGCCTGCTGCCAGCGTTCGCGCGCACTTGCCAGCTCCAGCACTTGGGCTGCGCACCGATCCTGCCCCTGCTTCTGCTCGGCATCGAACTCCTCAAGCCGCGAGCCGACGTGCTCGAGCCGGCTTGTCAGAGTCGCCAGCCGCGTCGATTGCGTCTGGCGCTGCTCGGCAAGCTCACGCTCTTCCTGCTGTAGCGTTTCCAGCGCTGCATCGCTGGCATCGCCCTGAGACTGCCAATAGTCAATCTCCGTCTGGCGCTCGGCCAGGGTGGCGTCGAGCGACGCCAGCTCCTCGACCAGCGCGTCGCGACGTTGACGCTGCAGCAGCACGCTGTCGGCGTTGGCGTCATCTCGGCCCAGCCGCCGGGCCCAGCCGCGCCCCAGCCACAGGCCGTCCTTAGTGATCACGCTCTGCCCCGCGGAGAGAGCGCCAGCCCTGTGCCAGGCCGCACTCGCATCCTCGACGCACTGAATCGTTGCCAGCAATGTCGTCAACGCGCCGGCGCCCTCGACCCTGTCTGCAAGTGATGGCGCCGAGGCTGACGCCAACGCCTCGTCGTCCGGCCTTCGATCCGATACCACCGGCAACTCGCCGCTGGTCAGCGACTCCAGCGGCGCGCGGGCGCTTTGCGGATTCGCCAACCGTGCCCTCAGCCACGGGGCCAGTACCCAGGCGACCGTGCGCTCCCAGCCGGATTCCACCTCCAGCCGTTCGGCGACTCGCGGCGCGTCACCCAGCGGATGATTGGCGAGGTGCTCGGCCAGCGTGGCGTCGTCATCGTTCAGCGCCGCCTTGATCAGCGCCTCGAGCGAGGCAATTTCCCCCTGGCAGCGATGCTGGCGCTCACGTTCGCTATCCCGGGCCGCCTGTAGCTCCGCCTGACGCTCCCGGGCCTGCTCGCGGGACTGCCGGCGTTCGTCGCGGCGAGCTTCCAGCGCCTGGCGGCGCTCGTCCAGCACCGCCAGCGCCTCCTCGACCGCCTCCCGCTCGACTTCGAGGTCGCCGATATCGGGCAGTTCCGCCCGCTGCTGTCGGCGCCGCTCGAGCTCGCGGGTCAGCTCCTCGAGCTGGCGTTCGAGACGCTGAATCGACTCCTGCTCGCGCTCGGCCCGGTGGCGGGCTTCCCGATCCCGTTCGCTGAAGGCCTCCCACTGCTGCTGGCGTTCATGAGCCGAGGCCTCGGCATCCTCGAGCTGGGCGTCGAGGGTTAGCAGCGCCTCGTCGGCCATCTCGGCATCGGGCAGCAGCGTCTCGAGTCGAGCCTCCAGCTCCGCACGACGCGTCTCGTCCTGCTCGACCAGCTGCGCCAACGCATCGCGCTCTCGCTGGGCGCTGTCGAGATCGCCGGCGAGCTGCCGTTCACGCTGTCTGGCATGTTCGAGAGACTGTTCCAGCCGGGCGATATCGGCGCCGGTCTGATAGAAAGCGGCCTGGTGGATTTCCAGCTCTGCGGCGACAACGTCGTGCGCCTCCCGACCTTCCGCCAGCCGTGATTCGCATTGACGTTGACCCAGAATCTCGCGCTCGACCTGAAGTTCGCAGTCACGAACGCGAGCCTCTTGCTCGTGCTGCTGGCTGCGCAAGGCGCCTTCGCGTAGCACCGCCAGCTCACCACGCAGACGATGCTCTTCTTCTTTCAACGTGCGATATCGTCTGGCGGCCTCGGCCTGACGCTTGAGCCGTTCGAGCTGCTTGTCGAGCTCCTCGCGAATATCGTCGAGACGCTCGAGATTCTCCTGGGTACGCCGCAGACGATTTTCGGTTTCCCGCCGCCGCTCCTTGTACTTGGAGATACCCGCGGCCTCTTCCAGCGTATTGCGCAGGTCCTCCGGACGCGCCTCGACCAGCCGGGAAATCATGCCCTGACCGATGATCGCGTAGGAGCGCGGCCCGAGACCGGTGCCCAGGAAGATGTCGGCGATATCGCGGCGGCGACATTTCTGGCCGTTGAGGAAGTAGCTGGACTGCGCCTCGCGAGTGACCAGGCGCTTGACCGCGATCTCGTTGTAGCTGGCATAGGCGCCGCCGAGATCACCGTCGCGATTGTCGAAGACCAGTTCGATGGAAGCCTGGCCGATGGGGGATCGGCCGCTGGAGCCGTTGAAGATGACATCGGTCATCGACTCGCCGCGCAGGGTCTTGGCGGAGGATTCGCCCATCACCCAGCGCACCGCATCGATGATGTTGGATTTGCCGCAGCCGTTGGGTCCGACGATGGCGGTCATGTTGCCGTCGAACGGTACCGTGACCGGATCGACGAACGACTTGAAGCCGGCCAGTTTGATGGACGTAAGACGCATGTGCTGCCGGAATCCCCGAGGGTGTATCGCGGCCCGAGTCTCGAGCCATGCATGAGAGCCCGCAGTCTATCCAAGGCGCGGGCGTGGCCCAAGTCCTGTCGCCCACTTCACAACGCCAGAAACAAGCCCTGGAATGGAAACGCAGGCGTCGCTGGCGCATGGCCAACGGTATTCTAAGGATCCCAGTCACTTTGAAAGTTACAATAACTTAACATTAAACTAAATTGCAGGGATAAGGCCGAGAGAAACATACTCACTCGCTATTTCGAGTCGTCATCGGACAGCACACCACGTCCCCGAGATGTGGTGAAAGAAGCGCAGATCGGAAAGTTGCTTTTTGTCGTGCAAATTGCCGATAGCCATTAGAGAGACTTGCAGCACAGGAGAACGACATGCCCCCTCTGACCGAGAACCGAATTCGCACTGACGTCCCTGGCTTCGATGAAGTTCTCCGTGGCGGGCTGATTCCCCGGCGCACCTACCTTATCCGCGGTGGGCCCGGCGCGGGCAAAACCACACTCGGCCTGCACTTCCTGACTAATGGTCCCCGTTCGGAAAGCCTGTTTGTCACCCTCGGCGAGTCTGAACAGCAGTTGCGTGACAACGCCAGGCGCAGCGGTTTGCCGATGGATGGCGTGGCGGTACTGGATCTTTCGCCGGGGCAAGAGGAATCCGGCGATACTTACACCATTCTGGAAAGCTGGGATGTGGAGGGTAACAGCGTCTACGACAGCATCCTGAGCTACGTTCGGGAACACCAGCCAAAACGCATCCTGATCGATTCCCTCAGCCAGATGCGCTATCTGTCCGCTGATACTTTTCTGTTTCGCAAGCAGGTGATGTCATTGTTGCGAAAGCTGACAACCGAGGGAGCGACGGTCATGTTCACGTCGGAGCAAGGGCCCGCCGACGAGGATGAAACTCTCTCTTTTCTCAGCGACGGGGTGATCACACTGGAGCAGACCGAAAGCGGACGACACTGCCGGGTCACCAAGCTGCGAGGCTCTCCGTTTGCCCATGGTGCCCATGATTTCACGCTGGGGGACGGAGGCATAACGCTGTACCCGCGGCTGGTACCCAGTCACCATGGCCGACAGATGGAGCACGCGCCTCTGCCATCCGGCCTGCCGGAATTTGACGCCCTCACCAACGGCGGGCTTGAGCGGGGAACGGTCACCCTGCTGTCGGGGCCCACCGGGGTCGGCAAGACCACCCTTGGCGCCCAGTTGATGAGCGAGGCCGCCAAACGTCATGAACGTTCAGTGATCTACTCGTTCGACGAGGGCGCCTCAACCTTCTTTGCCCGCTGCCGCCAGGTCAGCCTGCCGGTGGAAGAGATGATCGCCACCGGCCACCTGAATTTTGAAGCTGTCGAATCACTGCACTATAGTCCGGACGAGTTTGCCGCCCGTGTACGCGTCGAGGTTGAAGAGCGCGGCACCACGATGGTAATGATCGACAGCCTGTCCGGTTATCAGCAGTCGGTTCGCGGTGACGACCTGCAGCGGCGTGTCCATGCGTTATGCCGTTATCTGGTCAATATGGGCGTCACGGTACTGCTGGTTAACGAGATTTTCTCCATCACCGGCCAGCAGACCCGGGCGACGGAGTACGGGCTCAGTTATCTCGCGGACAATATCATCATGCTCCGCTACCTCGAGCTGAACAGCGAGTTGCGCAAATCCATCGGGGTATTGAAGAAACGTGTCGGCGGCTTTGAACGAACCCTGCGTGAATTCGAGATTTGCCCGGAAGGAATAAAGGTCGGTCAGCCTTTTCATGGACTGCGGGGCATCCTGGGCGGCATTCCGGACGTAACTGACACCCGAGGTGCCACGTGATCGCGCACGCCAGCACCTTGCAGGCGTGCCCACGGATCGCCGTTGCGATGGCAAATTCGGCTAATCGCGAATTGCTTGAACGGCTGTTGGGTCAGACTTCCCGCCTGGGCGATAACCTCTCCGGAGACGCCGAAAGTCTTGCTCAAACGACCGATCTGGTACTGGTCGATGTTGCTTGCTTGCGGCGTCATTACGATCTGATCTGTGAGCTGCGGCGGCGTGCCAGCCCCACCGTCTTGCCAGTGCTCCTGGTGGTCGACCAGCGCGGAAACCCTCATCCCCGGGTGACAGCCGAACTGGGCCAAAGCGTCGATGACATTCTGCGGATTCCGACCAGCCAGACCGAATTGCAGGCCCGGATCAACAACCTGCTTCGCCTGCGCACACTGGCAAAAGAGCAGGACAAGGCCAGACGGCAGCTGGTTGGTGTGGTCAGTGCCTTGCGGACTCTCAGTGCCTGCGACAGTGTGGTGGTACGCTCAGAATCCGAAGCTGAGTTAACCAGGGCGCTGTGCCAGAAAATCGTTGATGAAGGGGGCTACAGCCTGGCCTGGATTGGTTTTAGTGGCGACCAGGACTCGTCGGCGCTGGATATACGCGCCCTGGCCGGCCCTTCACAGGGTTTTGTTGCCGACCTGAGCCGCGACTTGAGTCAGGAATCACGCTGCACCGAACTGATCTCCCGCAGCATGCGTACCAACACAACCCATATCGTCAATGATATTGCTGAAACCCTACCTTCATCCCATCTTCGCGCACAGGCCATAACGCACCAGCTCGCGGCGGCCATCATCCTGCCGTTGAAGACTGACACCGGCCCGCCAGGCTGCCTGGCCATCTACTCCGGTCGAACCGGGCATTTCGACCACAATGAATGTCAGTTGCTGGAACGCCTCGCGGCCAATCTCGTGTTCGGCTTGAACTCACTGCGCTCCGATATTATCCGCGAGCAGCAGGCCACCGAAATCCACTATCTCGCCTTTACTGATCCACTGACCGGGCTGCCCAATCGCCGGCACCTGATTCATTATCTGGAGAAAATTCAGTCGGCTCCCGAAACCCGGGAGTCCATTGGCGCGATCCTGTTCATCGATCTGGATGGCTTCAAGCTGATCAACGATGCCCTCGGGCACGACGTGGGCGACGAGGTTCTGCGTCAGCTCGGACGGCGCCTGCAGGCAGCCGTGCGCGATTCCGATCTGGTGGTTCGCCAGGGTGGCGACGAATTTATTGTGGCGGTGAACGGCACCCCGCGTGCCGACGCCCAGCAGCCTTTGCCCATGGTCGATATTGCCTATCATCTGGCGAATCGAATCATTGCCCACTTGGCCGAGCCGCTGCTGGCGGGAGGCCACACCCACCACCTCAAAGCCAGCGTTGGCATTGCCCTGTTCCCCGAGCATGGCCGTGACCCTACCCTGCTGATCGAGAACGCCGACAAGGCGATGTACGAAGCAAAACGCCACGGGGGCGGTTACAGCCATCTGTTTACCGAGGCGCTTTCGGCCCGGCACCAGCAGCGTTTTTCACTGGAAACCAGGCTGCGCCAGGCCCTGGAGCAGAAGCAGTTCGAGCTCTATTACCAGCCGATATTCGAGCTTGAGTCCAGTCGGATCGTCGCCGCTGAAGCACTGATTCGCTGGCCTCAGGAAAATGGTGAAGTATGGATGCCGGGCGCCTTCATACCGCTAGTCGAGGAAATCGGACTGATCATTCCCCTGGGCGACTGGGTGCTGGAAACCGCCGCCCGGCAGTTGCGTGCATGGCATGATCGGGGGATGACGCTGAGCATGGCCGTTAACCTCAGTATCAACCAGCTCTACCCGAACGGCGATGCCGAGCACTTCGCGGCCCTGGTCAAGCCCCATGTTGACCCCTCCTGGGTGCACCTGGAGGTTACAGAGAATGCACTGATGGGAGATCCGGCTGAGATTGAAGCCCTGCTAAAGGCGTTGCACGACCAGGGCTTTCAGCTGGCCATCGATGATTTTGGTACCGGCTACTCCTCCCTGAGCCGGCTGCAGCACCTGTCAATCCAGACGTTGAAAATAGACCGCAGCTTCGTCAATGAACTCGATCAACCGGGCAGCAAGGGCCAGGCGCTGGTGGCCATCATTCACCAGATGGCGAAAAGCCTCAATCTTCACACCATCGCCGAAGGCATCGAAACCCAACGACAGCGTCAGTTGTTGCTGGAAACGTCAACGGGCACAGTCTGGGGCCAAGGCTTCTGGTTCAGTCCGCCCCTCCCGGCAAAACAATTCGAGCAATTGGCAGCCGCCAACGCTTCCTCCGGTGTATTGGGCCTGACGCAACCTCAGGACCCTTCTTAGGCGTCGGACACGGCAGGCTGAGGCAAGGAGAACCATGGCTCAAGTGCCAACGGGATTTGCCGCCTCACCTCGCCTTGCTATGATGGCGCCACCACCTCGGGAGAAGACGATGACAAATGCCGCACCGAGCTATCTGCAGCGCCAGCCAAACCTGCCGCTGATCGACGGCAACTGGGAACCCATCGACGCGACCGACATGGTCGAGATCCCGTTACTCGGCCAGGTCGCTGCCGGCCTGCCGATGGAAGCCTGCCTCGACAATGCCACGGTTCACGTTCCCGCCAAGCTGGTCCGTCGTAACACCTACGCGCTGCGCGTCCGCGGCGATTCGATGATCGACAGCAACATCTTCGATGGCGACGTCATCATCATCGAGCGCTATGAATCGGCGGAAAACGGCGAAACTGCGGTAGTGCTGATCAACAACCACGAAGTGACGTTGAAGAAGCTGTTCATCGAGAAGTCGGGCGTCCGCCTGCAACCCGCCAACGACAACATGCCGCCAATCTTTTTGAAGAACGAAGACGTTCAGGTGCTCGGTCTGGTCATGGGCGTAATGCGCAATCCGCCGCAAGCCGCCTGATGCGTTACCCGATTCCCGATCTGGCGCCACAAGCGCGGCATGTCAACAGCATCGAGATCGAGAAGAGCCGATTCATCTGCTGGCTCGCTCTTGTACCCGATGTCACCGCCTTCGAGGCGCTGCTGAGCGAGGCTCGCACTGCGCATCCCGATGCCAGCCATCACTGTTCCGCATTTATCGCCGGGGCGCCGGGGGAGCAGGTCGCCATTGGTTTTTCAGATGATGGCGAGCCCGGCGGCACTGCCGGGCGCCCCATGTTCCAGGCGCTGGAAGGCAGCGGTCTGGGCCAGATCGGCGCCGTTGTCACACGCTACTTCGGCGGTACCAAGCTGGGCACCGGCGGGCTTGTGCGCGCCTACACCCAGGCGGTACTCAAGGCACTCGACACACTTCCCCGACGCGAATTCACCGAACATCGTATCGTGGTGATCCAGGTCGACTTCAGCAACGAGGCCGAAGCCCGTCACTGGCTGACGGAACGCGACATCCCCGTCACCGATGCCGAGTACGATAGCCACGGCGCACGGCTGACACTGGCGTGGCCGGCAGACGACAGCGTCTCGCTGTCGCTGCTCGAGCAGCGCCTGAAAGGGGCGCTCGTGCGGCTCTGATCGCCTCGAGACCATTCATTCATTCTTTGCCATTGGTCTCAATTGAGTGCCGTGATTCATTCCCGGCGTTTTCGTCGTTCTCACCGCTCGATCAGCTCTTGTGACAGGCGCCCTGCGCTACCTCGTAAGAGAGCCGTATATGCTCCTCGAGCAGCGCTCGCGCGGCCGCAATATCCCGCGCCATCGCCAGCTCGACCAAGCGGCCATGCTGTTCGTTGAGGGTCGTCCGTACCGCGTCGTTGGCGGGCGCCATGCGTCGATAGCGATCGAACTGATCATGCAGCTGTTCGATGAAGCGCAACAGCCACGGCGAGCCACAGGGTTCGAGCAGATGACGATGGAACTGCAGGTGCATCTGCTCCCAATGCTCGAGCTGCCCCGGCGCTTCATCGGCGCGCTTGAGCCGGTGGAAAGCCGCCAGCAACCCCGCTTCCCACTCGTCATTGCCGTTTTCCAGTGCCTGCTCCAGCGCCTGACCCTCGAAACGGCTGCGCAGGTCGGCGATATCATCGAGCTCCGCACGCTCCAGCGCGGGAACGCGGAAGCCCCGCTGGTTTTCCTGCTCCAGCAGCCCGTAGGCGGCCAGTCGATTGAGCGCCTCGCGCAGCGGGCTCAGCCCGACCTGATAGTGCTGCTTGAGCGTGGTGATGGCCAGTTTCTGGCCGGCGGTAAAGCGACCGCCGATGAGGTCGCGTTTCAATGCCACGTACAACTGGCTGGCGGCCGTATTCGCGGAGGAGGCTTCGGCTCCCATAGATTCTGACCTTCTGATCCAGTGACGGAGATTGACGGTGGCGGAGATTCGTGTGCCGACCCGGCGCGGTTTGCCAACACAGCGCTTGACCTTCAAGCAGGATCGACGTAATAGTAAAAAATCGATTTTTGATACTATAAACGATTCGCATGATTTTACCGTAAAACCATTTTACCTAAGACCTTCTTGACCTAAGACGACCGACTCACCGGCCAGGAACAAATCGAGAACCGCTCATGACCCTCGCTTTCGATCACAATAACCCTTTTCCCTCCTGCCGCAGCGCCACCTATGCCAGCCGCGGCATGGTCGCCGCCTCGCAACCACAGGCCAGCCAGGCTGGTCGCGACATGCTGGCGCAAGGCGGTAATGCCATCGATGCGGCCATCGCGACGGCAGCCGTTCTCACCGTGGTCGAGCCTACCGGCAATGGAATCGGAGGCGATGCCTTCGCCCTGGTCTGGCTAGCCGAAGGCAACGACGGCGGCGGCAAACTTCACGGTCTCAATGCCAGCGGTCACGCGCCGAAGCGGCTGACACCGGAAGCGGTCAAGGCCGCGGGTCACGATGAGATGCCACTGCACGGCTGGACGCCGGTCACCGTACCCGGCATCCCCGCAGCCTGGGCCGAACTCTCGAAACAGTACGGCAAATTGGATTTCGCCACGCTGCTGGCGCCGGCGATCCGCATCGCCCGCGAAGGCTTTCCCGTTTCGCCGGTGATCAGCCAGCTGTGGCAGCACGCCGAGGCCGAATTCCGCGCCAAGGCGAAAGATCCGGCCATCGCGCCGTGGCTCGAGGCCTTTGCGCCCAACGGACATGCGCCCCGTCCGGGCGAACTCCATCGCAACGAAGCTCAGGCGCGAACGCTCGAAGCCCTGGCCGAAAGCCGCTGCGACAGTTTTTATCGCGGCGAGTTGGCGAAGAAAATCGATGCCTTCTCGCAGGCGACAGGGGGCTATCTTCGCGCCGACGACCTGGCGGACTATCGACCCGAATGGGTCGACCCGATTTCGGTCAACTATCGCGGCTACGACGTCTGGGAAATTCCGCCCAACGGTCAGGGCATGGTGGCGCTGATGGCGCTGCGAATGATGGAGGGGTTCGACATCACCGTTCGCGACGACCCGCAACTGCTGCATCGTCAGCTGGAAGCGATGAAGCTGGCCTACACCGACGGCCATCATCACATCACCGATGGCGAACACATGCGCACCAGCGTGACCTCGCTGTTGAGCGACGAATACGCCGCCACCCGCCGACGCCTGATCGGCGAGTGTGCCATCGACCCCGAGCCCGGTCAGCCGCAGGCCGGGGGTACGGTTTATCTCGCCACCGCCGACAGCGACGGCAACATGGTCTCCTACATCCAGAGCAACTATCACGGCTTCGGCTCCGGCATAGTGGTCCCGGATACCGGCATTTCGCTGCAGAATCGCGGTCACGGCTTTAGCCTCGATGCTGGTCACATCAACGTGCTGGCACCCGGCAAGCGCACTTTCCATACCATCATTCCCGGCTTCCTGACCCGCGACGAAAAGTCCGTCGGCCCGTTCGGCGTGATGGGGGGATTCATGCAGCCGCAGGGGCACATGCAGGTGGCGATGAACCTGATCGACTTCGGCCTCAACCCGCAGGCGGCGCTGGACGCCCCGCGCTGGCAATGGATGGGCGGCCGCAAGATCGGCATCGAGCCGGGCTATCCGATGCACGTGATTCGCGAGATGGCCGAGCGCGGCCACGAGATCGTCATGGCCGTGGACAGCACCGCCTTCGGTCGTGGCCAGATCATCCTTCGCGACCCACAAAGCGGCGTCTATTGCGGTGGCACCGAGCCGCGCACCGACTCCAGCATCGCGGTGCTCTGACCCATGGCTTCGTCTTCACTGGCCGTTCAGGGTCAATTGTTCATGGCGTTCCTGCGCATCGGCCTGCTCGGATTCGGCGGCGGTCCGTCGATGATTCCACTGGTGCGCGCCGAGGCGGTCACTCGCTATCAGTGGATGAACGATGACGATTTCGGCGACATTCTTGCCATCGGCAATACCCTGCCCGGCCCCATCGCCACCAAGATGGCAGGCACCATCGGCTACCGGGTCGGCGGCGTAGCGGGCTGCATCAATGCAGTGCTGGCGGTCATCGTGCCGTGCATCGTGGCGATGGTGGTGCTGTTGGGATTGTTCACCCGCTACCGCGATCAACGCTGGATTCAAGGCATGAGCGAGGGTGTCGTGCCGGTGGTGATGGTGATGATGGCGCAGCTTACGTGGGACTTCTTCCAGAAATCGCGCGTCGCGCTGGGCTGGATCGCGACCCTGATCATGGGCGCGGTCGCTGGCAGTCTGATCTACGGGCTAGGCATTCACCCCGGTCTGGTGATCGCGGCTATTCTGATCGCCGCGCTGCTGCGCCCGGAGCGTTCGCGACGGACGCGCAAGGAGGCCAGGTCATGATCTATTGGGATCTGTTCCTGGCGTTTTTCATCCCCAATATCATCGGCTACGGCGGCGGACCCGCGATCATTCCGTTGGTCGAGAACGAGGTCGTCGGCCGCTACGGCTGGATGACCTCCCAGCAGTTCGCCGAGACCCTGGCGCTGGGCAACACCCTTCCCAGCCCCATCGCCACCAAGATGGCCGGCTACATCGGTTATGACGTGGCCGGTATCGGCGGCGGTCTGGTGGCCACGCTCGCCACCGTCGCCCCCTCGCTAATTCTGATGCTGGTCGCGCTGGGAGCGCTGCACCGCTACCGGGACTCGATCAAGGTCAAGTCGATGAGCCAGTGGGTCAGACCGGTGATCATGGTGTTGATGGCCTATCTCACCTGGTCATTTTTCAGCGAAGGCGTCAGTGGTGCCGGCTGGATCCACACCCTGATCATCGGCGCGATCGCTTGCGTGATGCTATGGCGACTCAAGCTCCATCCGGTATGGGCGGTTCTGTTCGGACTGGTCTATGGCGGATTTCTGCTCGGATAAGTGAATTCGGAGCCACGGATTGGCGAGGACAAGGTTCCAGCGGAATCTAGTGGCATACGCTAGTGGGTGTGCTAGCGTGGCGGCCGATCATCCGGAGGTCGTATGGCACAGCCTTTTTCTTTATCTAACGCGTCTTCTTCCCATACCTTTCCTGATGCGCCCGGCCGACTCGGCCTGGCGCCGATGGAAGGCGTCATCGATGCCGATACCCGTGCGCTGCTGAGCGAGGATGGCGCGCTGGACTGGTGTGTCACCGAATTTGTGCGTGTCGTCGATGCGAAACTGCCGCCACGGGTGTTCCTGCGCCACTGCCCGGAGTTGGCGACCGCCGGAGCCGCCGGGCCGGTCACGCCATCTTCCACGCCGGTCACGTTGCAGTTGCTTGGCTCCGACCCCGAGGCACTGGCGGCCAACGCCGAACAGGCGATCGCCCAGGGCGCGACACGTCTCGATCTCAACTTCGGCTGCCCGGCAAAGACCGTCAATCGTCACGATGGCGGTGCCTCGCTGCTGCGCACGCCGGTGCGCGTACACGCGGTTGTCGCGGCGGTCGCTGACGTGGGTCACCGCATGGGCGTCACAGTCAATGCCAAGCTGCGGCTCGGCTTCGATGACAAACGGCTGGCACTGGCCTGCGCCCAGGCCGCCGAAGCCGGCGGCGCCGACGAACTGGTCGTTCACGCCCGCACCCGCCGCGAGAGTTATCGTCCCCCGGCGCATTGGGAGTGGATCGCCCGTATCCGTGCCGCGGTCAGCGTGCCGGTGGTCGCCAACGGTGATATCTGGTCGCTGGAAGATTACTGGAAGGCGCGTACGCTCTCGGGCTGCCGCGATGTCATGCTGGGGCGCGGCATGCTGGCCGATCCCTGGCTGGCACGCCGCATTCGTCATTGGCAGGTTTCGGGCGGCGAGCGTCTGTTGGCCACACCGTGGTCGGCACGTAGCGACATGCTGTGTCGCTACGCCGAGGCCAAGCGAATGACGGGTATGTCGGAGAAGGTGATCGTATCGCTGCTGAAGCAGTGGTTGAATCTCATGCGAGGACGAGATGCAGAGGCGGCAACGCGCTTCATGGCACTGCGCCGGGAAACCGCACTGACGCCCTTTCTGGCGGGTCTGAACGCTTCCGATTCAGACGCATTGCCTCACGCCGCCTCGACAGCTGGCTAGGCGGTGCGGCTCTTGACCATCATCGAAGGCCACAAAAACAAAAATCCCCGCATCAGAGATGTGGGGATTTTTGCTTAAATGGTGCGCCCGGGAGGATTCGAACCTCCGACCCCCTGATTCGTAGTCAGGTACTCTATCCAGCTGAGCTACGGGCGCTGAAATCTTGTGAAGCGTGAAACGATGCTACCGGACCGACATGTCGGTAAGGATGGTGCGCCCGGGAGGATTCGAACCTCCGACCCCCTGATTCGTAGTCAGGTACTCTATCCAGCTGAGCTACGGGCGCATGATCCACGACTTCTTCACATGCTGTGATCGTGATTTCCGATTTCTCGGAATGGCGGAGAGGGAGGGATTCGAACCCTCGATAGGGCTATAAACCCTATACTCCCTTAGCAGGGGAGCGCCTTCAGCCACTCGGCCACCTCTCCGATCAGCACGGCGCGTAGATTACCGATTCCGCTGCGCGTTGTCCAGCCGAAGGATAAAATTTTTCGTGAAAAACCGTAGAGGATGAATAAGTTACCGAAAACGGGGGCCAGATGGCAGAGAAATGCGAGTGAGGGAGGATTTCAGAAACAGCCCGAGCCGATAAAGGGGACGACTTCACCAGCTCAGACAGCATCAAAGCGCCTATCCAGTACTCATGCGCCGGGATCGCCGCCTTCATCTTCGGATTTCTCGCGCTGAATACGCTGATAGATCTCTTCACGATGGACAGCCACATCCTTGGGCGCATTCACACCTATACGCACCTGATTCCCCTTCACTCCCAGAACCGTGACGGTAATATCGTCGCCGATCATGAGAGTCTCTCCCACTCGTCGGGTCAGGATGAGCATTATCTGATCTCCTTCTCAGAGCCTACTTCTATTCTCGGGTCACGCTCTCGGGCCGTTTGCAAGTAGAGCTCCTGCCCGAGCAGCGAGTATGCGGCATACAGGCCATTAGGCCAATGACGCCTTCCATGAAAACCCGCCGCGTCGTTGAAAGAACGTGTGTTTACCAGCACTGTTCTCCAACTCTCCCTAAGCGTAGAACGCTTGAGACATTCGTGAAGGGGTTATTCGGCTATTCGCTCTGGATACTGTCTTTATCGAGGCCAAAAGCGGTATGCAGCGCCCTCACGGCCAGCTCCATCGTCTTCTCGTCGATCACCACGGAGATCTTGATTTCGGACGTGGACACCATCCGGATATTGATGTTCTCGTCAGCAAGCACGCGGAACATCTTGGAAGCCACACCCGCGTGAGAGCGCATGCCTACGCCGACCAGCGAGACCTTGGCAATGTTCTCGTCACCGCGCAGATCGCCCCCGCCCAGCGCCGGAATCACGTCGTTCTGCAGAATGCGCATGGTCTGCTTGTAATCGCCTTTAGCCACCGTGAAGGTGAAGTCGGTGTAGTCGCCGGCCGGTGCCACGTTCTGCACGATCATGTCGACTTCGATGTTGGCGTCGGCAATCGGGCCCAGAATCCGCGAGGCGACACCAGGCACATCAGGCGTGTTGAGTAGCGTCAGCTTGGCTTCATTCGCCGTGAAGGCGATACCGGAGATCAGCGGTTCTTCCATCGATTCGAATTCCTCTTCTGCCACGATCAGCGTGCCCGGCCCTTCCTCGAAGCTCGAGAGCACGCGTAACGGTACGTTGTATTTGCCGGCAAACTCCACAGCGCGAATCTGCAACACCTTGGAGCCGAGACTCGCCAGTTCCAGCATTTCTTCGACAGTGATCTTTTCCAGACGCCGCGCCTTGGAGCAGATCCGCGGATCGGTGGTGTAGACGCCGTCGACATCCGTGTAGATCTGGCATTCGTCGGCTTTCAGGGCGGCAGCCAGGGCTACGCCGGTCGTGTCCGAACCACCACGGCCGAGGGTAGTGATATTGCCTTCCTCGTCGACACCCTGGAAACCGGCGACGACGACAACCTGACCATCGTCCAGATCCTGCTGGATTTCATCGGTCTCGATCCGCTGAATGCGCGCCTTGGTGTGCGCACTGTCGGTGCGAATGCCGACTTGGGCGCCGGTATACGACGTCGCCGGCACACCCACCTGGTGCAGCGCCATGGCGAGCAGCGAAATGGTGACCTGCTCGCCGGTCGAGACCAGCATGTCCATTTCACGCGGGGTCGGATCCTCGTTGATCTGACTGGCCAGGCCGATGAGGCGGTTGGTTTCTCCACTCATCGCAGATACCACCACCACGATCTGATGACCGGCATCCCGATCGCGCTTGACCTTTTCGGCCACCGCCTTGATCCGCTCGACCGAGCCGACCGATGTGCCTCCGAACTTCTGTACGTATAGCGCCATGAGTCTGCTTATCGCTCCCTAGCGTTGGCGACCGGCGCAAACGCCGGACGTGAATGCATTTAGCCGAGCCTCTTGTAGTCCTAGCCCTCAGTCCTAGCTCATAGTCCTAGTTCTTAGTCTTAGCTCAGTTTCTGCGCGACCCAGGCAGGCACACCTTCGAGCGCCGCCGGCAGCTGTGACGGATCGCTTCCGCCCGCCTGCGCCATGTCGGGGCGTCCACCACCCTTGCCGCCCACCTGCGCGGCGACGTGATTGACGAGCTCGCCCGCTTTGACCCTGGCGGTTAGATCGTCGGTCACCCCGGCAATCAGACTGACCTTGCCGTCCTGGGCCGTCGCCAGCACCAGCACGCCTGAGCCCAGCTTCTGCTTGAGCTGATCGTGCAGGCCGCGCAACTCCTTGCCCGAGATTCCTTCGAGCTGGGTCGCCAGCACCTTGATGCCGGCCACATCCTGGGCCTCGGCCAACAGGTCGTTACCGGCCGCGCTCGCCAGCTTGGCCTTGAGCTGTTCGAGCTCTTTCTCCAGCGATCGCTGACGTTCGAGAACGGCGTCCAGACGCTCGACGACTTGCTCGGGCTTGGCCTTCAGTCGCTCGCCGACGGCGTTCAGCTCGCGCGCCTGGGCATCGAACCAAGCCAGAGCACCTTCACCGCTGACCGCCTCGATCCGACGCACGCCGGCAGCGGTGCCCGACTCGGCGACGATATGGAACGGGCCAATATCGCCGCTGCGCGCCACGTGGGTACCACCGCAAAGCTCGATCGAAAAGTCGTCGCTGCCGATGGTCAGCACGCGAACACTGTCAGCGTACTTGGCTTCGAACAGCGCGCGCGCGCCCTTGGCCTTGGCCTCGTCGAGCGTCATCAACTCGGTTCGGGTCGGCGCGTTGGCCATGATC
>Ga0207878_100240_pt1 | contig 31179 bp, 34 predicted proteins | sample LinPmetageLP41_FD_184053 | JGI IMG/M metagenome (GOLD analysis project Ga0207878, IMG submission 184053) | Marine viral communities from the Pacific Ocean - LP-41 (SPAdes) | ecosystem: Environmental > Aquatic > Marine > Oceanic | place: Pacific Ocean | collected 2010-08-27 | reverse complement strand
TCTCGGCTCAACCCCGCGATCGAAGCTTGCGATCGCTGTATTGCTGCTCTGACGGCGTACGTGGTCGTGGCGCTGCCGTGACGAACTTGTCCCATAGTGCTTCCTTCCAGTCCATCGAATGGATCGCACCATCAAACCGTGGGATCAAACACCTAGTGCCAAGGGTAACTTAGCCCCGGTTCGCGTGCACCGACGCAGCCGGGGCATTTTTATCTGAATATCTCGCCCGTATCTGCGTTCAAATACAGCCGGTTGGCTACTGTCGCACCGCCGCAGTAGGTGAAATAGACAGGTTGGTTGCGATGACTAGTAGACTTCACCCAACCGCCCATATCGCGGAAGTCGCGTTCGGTGCAGCGTCGTTGTGCGATAAGCGATTGGGCAGCTTCCGCAAACGCGGTTCGGTATCGTGCAAAGTCGTCGGACCCGGACACCAATTCGTCAATCCCCGACGCATCCGCAGCCGGATCAGGCGGGCGGGTTTCCGATAGATATTCCATCGACACCCATTCGGCGAACTGCCAGTCAGTAATCCCGTTCGCAGGGTCGCAAGCGGCGTTGCCCGTATCGACATACTCGCTTCGACCGCCGACGCACGACGCGTCATAGGCTTGCGTGATCCGCGCCCAACCGTCGCGTTCTTCATGCACGGTCACGCCTTCACGAAAGAACAATTGCCCTACAACACCGCAGCTTTCCGACGGGCAAGTGCGACGGTTCAACCGTTCGGACGTAACCCATAACCGTTCGTCACCTTCGGGCGCAGCCCACGGACGTTCATTCACTTCCGGCATGGCGGTTTCCGAAGTTTCCGGCGATGGCCCGGTCACGCCGATAAGAACGAAGCACCCGACGAAGGACGCCAAAGCAACCCAACGGCTCTTGAACGGCTTGAAAGGGTAGATCACCCCGGCCAACGATACGATTGACGCAAGTGCCAATATCAAAACAATCACAGAATTCCCGTCCAAGCCCTTATCCTCTTTAGCGATTCAATGACGTGAGGCTAACACGGATAGCGTGCTTGTGTGGCGTTTTACGGGCGAAGCTGGAAAGCGTCCAATCGGGTTGGGTGCGACATGCGGTCACGTCTTCGTGAGCGTTCGCCGGGTCTTCGGGGGCCGTTTGGTGCCCGTCCAATCCTTAGACAATGCTTAGGCAGAGCGGAGAGGCTTATATATTATCCAACAAAATCAACAACTTACAAGGATAAGTGGCAGCCCGTAGGGGAATCGAACCCCTCTTTCCAGGTTGAAAACCTGGCGTCCTAACCGATAGACGAACGGGCCATTCTCTGGCGTGAGGGGTTCTTAGGCGAGGGGTCCTGAGCCTGCAAGCGGTTTTTGGCAGTCTGGCCGATGGAATTTCCCGTCGTGATCCGGTTGTCTTCAGCGCTCTGTTTCCGCGACCAGCACTACATCCTCCAGCTTCAGCTGCACATCTTCGCGGCCCTGCCAACGGTTCACTTCCAATCGACCCGCGACATGAAGCGGCGCACCAGCGGCGCGGTCGATTGCGGCGGCGATTCCACTGGCACTGGCACGGAAGGCGATGGCGTCCAGACGGCCCGGTCCGCCACCTGTGAAGGTAACCTTCAGATGCCCGTCACCCACAGGTCGGGCGTGGGCCACGCGCAGATCCGGGAAGGCGAAACGTGGCGCCGATGCGCCCTGGCCGAATGGCCCGGCCTGTTCCAGTTTCGCGATCAGATCGCGGGTCGCCGCAGCGGGCATCAGGGTCGCGTCGATAATCAGGTCACGGGGGCCTGTGCGGTCGGCCCCCTGACGCGCCAGCAGGTCCGACAGGCGGGCCATCGCTGCGTCGATCTTGTCGCCAGCCACCGTCAACCCGGCCGCCATCCGGTGGCCCCCGCCTTTCACCAGCAGGCCCTCGGCGGCCAGTCGCTGCACGGCCGCACCAATGTCGACGCCCGCGATGGACCGGGCCGAACCTTGACCGAAGCCGTCCTCGCGGATGCCGATCACGACAGAGGGACGGTTGCTTGCCTCTTTCAAGCGGGACGCCACAATACCCACAACGCCGGGGTGCCAGCCATCGCCAGAGGCCCAGGCCAGCGCGCCGCCGTCGGCCAGTCTGTCCATTGCCTGTTCCAGCGCGATCTCGGTCACACGCGCTTCGATCGCGCGGCGTTCGCCATTCAAGGCTTCCAGCCGTTCGGCCAGAGCTGCCGCCTCGGCGTCGTCGTCAGTCGACAGAAGGCGCGCGCCCAGATCCGACGCGCCGACACGCCCGCCTGCGTTGATACGCGGCCCCAACAGATAGCCAAGGTGGTAGGGCGTCGGCGGGCCGTCCATGCGGGCGACGTCGGCCAAGGCGCGCAGGCCGGGTCGACGGCGGTCGCGCAGCACCTTCAGCCCCTGCTGCACCAAGGCGCGATTCACCCCGACCAGAGGCGCGACATCGGCCACGGTGGCAAGGCCCACGAGATCGAGCATAGCCATCAGGTCCGGCCCGGTCGTGCCGTCGGCTTTCAGGCGTCGGTTCGCCTCGACCAGACACAGAAAAACGACGGCGGCAGCACAGAGATGGGCAAGCGTGCCATCCTCGTCCTGCCGGTTCGGGTTCACCACGGCCACTGCGGGGGGCAGGGTCTCGCCGCCCAGATGGTGGTCCAGGACGATGACGTCGGCCAGGCCATCGGCGGCGGCCAGCGCCTCGTGGGACAGGGTGCCGCAATCGACGCATATGATCAGATCGTGGTTGCGGGCCAAGGCGGCGATAGCGGGTGCGTTGGGGCCATATCCTTCGTCGATGCGGTCTGGGACATAGGTTGTGGCCACCCGCCCCAGACCGCGTAACCACCAGACCAGAAGGGCCGCAGATGTCCCACCGTCTACATCGTAGTCGGCGAAAATCGCGATCCGCTGACGATTTTCAACTGCAACCAGTATGCGATCGGCAGCGGTTCCCATATCGCGGAGTGTCAAAGGATCGGGCAGCAGGTTGCGCAGCCGTGGTTCAAGAAAGCTGGCGACCTCATCGGGCGGTACACTGCGCCGCGCAAGATGGCGTGACAGGGCGAGGGGCTGGCCGGTCTGGGCTATGGCTTCGGCAAAACGCTCCTGTTCGGGCGTCAGGCCGACCCAGCGACGGCCTGTGGCCGAGGAGGTGACGCCAAGCCAGCCCACGTCAGACCTGTCCGGTCAGACCGGGTTCCGATAGATCATGCGCCGGACCGAGCCGGTTTTGGACCGCATCAGGATCGTCTCGGCGGTAAGATATCCAACCTCCCGCTTGATGCCTGCGACGATCGACCCGTCGGTGACCCCGGTCGCGGCGAAGATGACGTCCTTGGTCACCAGGTCGTCGCGTGTATAGACCCGGTCGAGGTTGGTGATGCCAGCCTTCGCCGCGCGCGCCCGTTCGTCGTCGTTGCGGAAGGTCAGGCGGCCGAACATCTGTCCGCCCATGCATTTCAGGGCGGCTGCCGCCAGCACGCCCTCGGGTGCTCCCCCTGATCCCATGTACATGTCGATGCCGGTCTTGTCGGCTTCGGCGCAGTGGATGATGCCAGCAACGTCGCCATCGGTGATCAGACTGATGGCGCAACCGGTCGAACGCAGTTCCGCGATCATATCATCATGCCGGGGGCGTTCCAGAACGCAGACGGTGATATCCTCGGTCGAACAGCCCTTGGCGGCGGCCAGCGCATTGACGCGTTCGGCAGGTGACATATCCATCGTGACGACACCGGTGCGGTAACCTGGACCGATCGCCAGCTTGTCCATATAAACGTCGGGTGCATGCAGCATCGAACCACGTGGGCCCATCGCAATGACTGTCAGGGCATTGGGCATGTCCTTGGCGGTCAGCGTGGTGCCTTCCAGCGGATCCAGGGCGATATCCACTTCGGGCCCTTTGCCGGTGCCCACCTCTTCCCCGATATAGAGCATGGGTGCTTCATCCCGCTCACCTTCGCCGATGACGACGGTGCCAGCGATATCAAGCAGGTTCAGCTGATCGCGCATGGCATTGACGGCGGCCTGATCGGCGGCCTTTTCATCGCCGCGCCCGATCAGGCGCGCCGAAGCAAGAGCTGCCGCCTCGGACACACGGGCAAGCCCGAGGGAGAGCATCCGGTCGTTGAAATCGGGCTGGGCCATGGGAAATATCCTGAATTTGATGTCGCGACCGGCTTAGGTCGCCTTGTTCACCGGGGCAAGGCAGGCGGACCGGACTGTGGGCGCTAACATGCGGAAACGCGCGTCAGACACCCTCGGAAGACGCGGCCCAGAGGTTCAGCCCCTTTTCGCCTGACAGCTCATCGATGCGCGAGAGTTCGTCGTCGGTGAACGCCAGATTGTCCACGGCACCTGCGCAGTCGACCACCTGCTCCGGCTTTGACGCGCCGATCAGGGCCGTCGTTACGCCACCGCGCAGCACCCAGGCGATGGCCATTTGCGCCAAGGTCTGGCCGCGTGATTGCGCAATGTCGTTCAGACCGTTCAGCGCCTTCACCATTTCGGGTGTAACGGCATCGGGGTTCAGCGATTTGCCTTGTGTCGCACGGCTGCCTTCGGGGACGCCGGACAGGTACTTGCGCGTCAGCAGGCCCTGCGCCAGCGGCGTGAAGGCAATGGAACCGATGCCTTCCTCGTCCAGCGTATCAAGCAACCCGTCGCGTTCGACCCAGCGGTTCAACATGTTATAGCTGGGCTGGTGAATCAGGCAGGGTGTGCCGAGGTCGCGCAGGATCGCTGCCGCCTCGCGCGTGCGCTCTGAGTTGTAGCTGCTGATCCCGGCATAAAGCGCGCGACCCGAGCGGACGATGTAGTCCAGTGCGCCCATGGTTTCTTCCAGCGGAGTGTCGGGGTCGAAACGATGCGAATAGAAAATATCGACGTAATCCACGCCCAGCCGCTTCAGCGATTGGTCGCAGGAGGCAATCAGGTACTTGCGGCTACCCCACTGTCCATAGGGGCCAGGCCACATCAGGTATCCGGCCTTGGAGGAAATAATCAACTCGTCCCGATAGCCCGCGAAATCTTCCCGTAGGATCTGACCGAAGGCAAGTTCCGCGCTGCCGGGCATCGGGCCGTAGTTATTTGCAAGATCGAAGTGCGTGATGCCCTGGTCGAAGGCCGTACGGCAGATGTCGCGCTTGACCTGATGCGGTGTGTCGTCGCCGAAGTTGTGCCACAGGCCCAGCGATACGGCAGGCAGCTTCAGCCCGGACTTGCCGCAGCGGCGATAGGACATCGTATCGTAACGTGTGTCGGAGGGTGTATAAGTCATGTCGGATACCTCAGGGGGTCTGGATTTGCAGGGCGATGGGGTCGCCATTCACGACGCCCGTGGCCACGACGCCTTGCAACGCCGCACTCAGGTCCGACGGCACGCAGGGATGCGTGACGATCAGGACAGGGGCGTCGTCGCCGGGATGATCGTATTGGCGCATCCGGTCGATGGAAATGCCGGATTGGCCCAACACTGTCGCAACACGGGCGAGTGCTCCGGGCTCGTCCCGCAGCGACATGCGCAGGTAATGCGCACATTCGGTTGCGGCATTGGCACGGACGGGCTTGGTCAGCGTGGCGGCGGGCTGCCCGAAAGGGGGCAGGGTGAATCCACGCGCAATGTCGCAGACGTCGCCCATCACCGCGCTTGCCGTTGGGCCCTCGCCCGCGCCCGCGCCACGCAGGACAATCTGCCCCACGGCGTCGCCTTCGATGACGACCATGTTTGTACCGCCCTCCAACTGACCTAATGGACTATCGGCGGGCACCAGTGTCGGTCGCATCGACTGTTCGACCCCGGCGGCGGTGATCCTCGCCTCGCCCAGCAGCTTGATGCGATAACCCATGTCGCGGGCACGGTGGATGTCGTCGATGCTGACCCGTTCGATCCCCTGCAACTGCACGCCGTCGAAATCGACCTGTGTGCCGAAGGCAATGGCCGACAGGATCGCCAGCTTGTGCCCGGCGTCGATACCGCCGACATCGAGGTTCGGGTCGGCTTCCAGATAGCCCAGGGCGTCCGCTTCCTTGAACACGTCGGCATAGGGAAGGCCGGACGATTCCATGCGCGTCAGGATATAATTGCAGGTGCCGTTCATCACGCCCGACACGCGGGTGATTGCATTGCCCGCCAGTCCTTCGACAAGCGTCTTCACGACCGGAATGCCGCCTGCGACCGCGGCTTCGAACCGCAGGGCGGCGTCATTCGCCTCGGCCAGTTCAGCCAGCGCCTGACCGTGCAGTGCCAGCATCGCCTTGTTGGCCGTGACGACCGGTTTGCCTGCTGCCAGCGCCGCCTCGGTCGCGGCTTTCGCCGGACCATCCGATCCGCCCATCAATTCGACAAACAGGTCCACATCTTCGCGCCGAGCCAGCGTCACGGGGTCGTCTTCCCAGCCATATCCCGACAGATCGACGCCACGATCCCTGTTGCGTGACCGGGCCGATACCGCGGTGATCGAAACAGCGCGTCCCGTGCGTGCGGTCAGCAAAGCTGCATGTTCCTGTACGATCCGTACGACGCCCACGCCTACGGTGCCGAGCCCTGCTATGCCGAGGCGAAGGGGTTGGATCGTCATGCGCATTGCTCCGGGAAAATGTGTAGAATTCGCTTTGGGTAGCGGCTGAGGGCAGGGGGTGCAACGGTCCGGCGACCGGAGGAGGTCTGACCGGATCGGCTCCGAGGTCAGAGGGGAATTGCGCGCAACCTCTCGGCCCGTTCCCGCAGGCGCCTGCCGCGGGCGGCCAGATCTCCGGTGCCGGGCGATGCAATCGTGGTACGCGACAGAGCGGCAGCGCGGCCCTGCAATTCAGACTGTGCCGCGGCGGCTCGCGAAGCGCGGCTGCCCTCGGCCAGAATCGCGTCCAGCGGCACGAGAACCGGAAAGGTCTGCGCCCGCGCCTTGGCCGAGATGGCGGCGTCAACGGGCGGCAGGTTCGGGTCGCAGGCCGCCAGCAGCAGCATCAGGGGCAGGGTGCGTATCATCGCCGCGACCCTAGGACGGTCGGATGGAAGCGACAAGATGGCTTGGAATTGAACACCCGTTCGGTTTATTCCTTGGCATGGCCAGACCCAGCGGATCAGATGCAGGCGTGACCGGACCCCGCGTGCGCGCGGCGGCGGAACGATTGTTCGCAAAGTTCGGATATGCCGCCGTGTCTATGCGCCAGATCGCCGCCGACGTCGGGATCGGGGCCGGCGCGCTGTATCATTATACGCCCGACAAGCAGACCCTGCTGAGCCGCCTGATGCGCGATCACCTGGAGGAGCTTTTAGATGCATGGGACGCGGTGGACCCCGGCGGCGACACTGTCGCGCGGTTGGAGGCCTTCGCGCGGTTTCATATCCGATTTCACCTGGACCGCCCGGATGCCGTTTTCATCGCCTATATGGAGTTGCGGTCGCTGGAGCCCGGATCTTTCGCCGCAGTGGAAACTCTGCGTCGCAGATATGAAGCCGTTCCCGAAGGGATTTTGCGCGATGGTGTTGCAGCTGGCAGAATGCAGGTCGGTGACGTCAAGCTGGGCGCAATGGCGTTGATTGCGATGCTGACCGGCGTGAATACATGGTATCGCGACGGCGGGCGTTTGGACCGCACCGCCGTCGAGGAAATCTATGCCAATATGGCGCGCGGCATGGTCGGCGTTGGCTGATCGCCTCAGGCGCGTTCCGAATATTCCATCGTCTCTGTGTTCACGATGATGTCCTCGTCCTGGCCGACGAAGGGCGGGACCATGACGCGAACGCCATTGTCCAGAAGCGCGGGCTTGAAGCTATTGGCGGCGGTCTGACCTTTGACCACAGGCTCGGTCTCGACGATCTTGCATGTCACTTTTTGCGGCACTTCGGCGGACAGCGGCTCATCGTCGTAGTATTCGACCTTCACCATCATGCCATCCTGCAGGAACGGGCGGCGTTCGCCCAGAATATCGGCATCGATTTCGACCTGATCGTAGGTCGTGGTATCCATGAAGACGAGGCGACCATCGGTCTCGTACAGAAACTGCTGGTCCTTCTGCTCCAGCCGCACCCGCTCCACCTTGTCGGCGCTGCGAAACCGTTCATTCAGCTTGGACCCGTTGCGCAAATTGCGCATCTCGACCTGCGCGAAGGCGCCGCCCTTGCCGGGCTTTACATGATCGACCTTGACCGCCGACCACAGGTGTCCGTCATGTTCGAGAATGTTGCCGGGACGGATTTCGTTGCCGTTGATCTTGGGCATGGGACGCGCTTTCGGTTGGACCTTGTGTCACCGGCGTCCTTATCCGCCGGAGCGGGTGCAGACAAGCGACGGCGTGGGCCTGCAGTGCCGGTCACACGGTAGTTTCGAAATGTCGAGAGGGACGAATCCCGATGCCTCAGTCGAATGCGTCAGAAAAGTGACAAAACCTTGATTGATTAACGGCAAGGGCCATATATTGTTCGAATACACCATGTGCAGGACCAAAACTTGGTATCGGGCCGCGATTGCCATGAGTATTTCGCATGCGAGGTATTCTGATATCGCATAGCTCGAATCAAGTTGCTGTGCTAGGACGACGCACCGGGGAAGATGCAAGAACAATATGGAGAGAGCGGGATGACTGACTTTGTCGACGCGACAGCGTTCAATTTCGAACAGGGACAACGGGCACGCAAGTTGTTTGCCGCGGTGGTGCTGGCCGCGTTGGATGACGCCATCTCCGACGACAAGAAATTCGGCAACGGCCCTGAGCAGATTGCTCGCTGGGCCCGCTCCCGCGATGGTCGCGAAGTGCTGTCCTGCGCTGGCATAGACCCGAACGAGCGTGTGGTTTCGGGTCTGATGGAATTTGTCAGCCGGGGTGTTCGTACGTCCGTCGCCCTCTCGCGCGAAGAAAGCGAACGTCGTCAGGCCGCCGAACTGGCCGAGGCCGCCGAAGCCGCCTGAAAATCACCGTCTGAAATTGGAAAAGACGTCGGATATATCCGACGTCTTTTTGTTGTTTGCCAGCCTGTTACGAGACGACATTCAATCGAATTCTTCGGACGCCAGCAACTGTCGTATTTCGCGACGGACCAGCTTGCGAACGTTGCGGGTGATGCGCTCGCCCAGTTCGCCGGATAATTCCTGCCGGACGATCTCGGAAATCAGGTCACGCAGGGCATCGTCCCCGTTCAACGCCGATGACAGATCGGCTAGCGCGTCCCGATCAGGGGCGGTATTCGCCTCCGTCTCGGGGGATGCGATGTCCATGTCCCGCTCGACAGGGCTCGCATCGGTCGGCACTTCGGCCTCGTAATCCGTGTCTTCGGCATAGTCATCAGACAGATCCACTGTTGCGGAACCATCCTCAACCTGCGCTTCGACGGCGGATTTGGTGTGAACAAATGCAATGGGGTCTACCGCTTCCGGCGGGGTTTCGTCGTCGGCCCAGATCACGGTCCGACCCGCGTCGGGCGTCTGGGCATCGTCGTCGGGCACATTCACCAGATCGCCGGTGATCGCCGCCACATCATCCGGCAGCGCGTCCGTCAGATGTTCCGCGTCTCGCCCGTCCCGTTCTTCCTGTGCGAGTGTGCGGATCATCTGAAACGGGTCTTCGGGTTCCGTTACACGTTGCGAGGCGTCCAGGACGAGGGTCGGGCCATCGGGTGCCGATGTTCGTGCAGCGCCTGGTTCATTCGCGACCAGTCGCCGAATGGACGACAACACGTCTTCGATATCATGTGTCTGTGCCATTGCCCTCGTCCCGTTCTGCTGGTCCGGCAATCGTAGCACGCGCCGCAGGGGGGCCGTCCACGAACAACTGCCTTAAAGTGTTAATTGCGCCGTCAGTTGCGACCGAAACGCCGCAACACCGAATCCAGTCGATTGCCTTGTGTCGATGGGCGCGCGCCCGGGACCGCGCGCGGCGCGTTGGACACTGTGTTGTAATAATCCGTCGGGTCATAGCGTTCGACAGACAGGCCTAGATGCTCGGTCGTCAAAAGACCAATCGCGGCCAGCACGTTGTAGACGGCGAATTGCGCATCCGTCTCTGCCGTGATCAGTGAGGTGCGGGCGTCGAGGAGTTCCTGCTCGGAGTTCAGAACGTCCAGCGTCGTTCGCGCACCCAGTTGAGCCTCCTCGCGGAAGCCGTCGAAGGCCAGTTGCGCCGATCGTACGCCTTGCCGGCTTGCAGTGATCTGCGCCCGTGCCACCTCTAGTCCGGCCCATGCCTGACCCACCCCGTCGACGATCGTGCGGCTGATCTGACCCAGATTGGATCGCGAGGCTTGCGCCTGTGCTATAGCCTGCCGTTGCAGCGCGGGCAGGCGACCACCGGTATAGATCGGGATATTACCTGTCACACCTATGCTTACACTGTCAGTGTTCAGACGTGTTCGCCCGGCGCTGGCCTGAAGGCCGACGGACGGACGACGGTCCGCTGCCCTTGCGTCCGCCAGGAGAGTCAGGGCTGTGATGTCATACTGAGCGGCGGCGATCAGAGGATGGACCTGCAGCGCCAGAGCCTGCGCACGCTCGACCGAGGGGGGCAGGGTCGGGGGCGTCGGCGGGGATTGCAGGGCACCGACAGGCAGGCGCCCGACCGTCAGGCGATATTGTTCCCGCGCAACGTCGACCTGGCCCCGGGATGCAGCCAGCTGAGATTGCGATGCCGCGAGGCGCGATTGCGCGATGGCCACGTCAGTCCGTGTCACTTCACCGACCTCGAACCGGTCCTGTGCTGCGCGCAACTGCTGCGTGATCAAGCCGACGTTGCTTTCACGAACGTCGACAATCCGCGCAGCCAGTCGAAGGTTCAGATAGGCATTGATGGCATCCAGCAAAACGCCCTGTTCTGTCTGGATCAGACCATAGCGCGCACTCAGAACAGCTTCCTTGGCCGCCCCGATCCGCAGGTTCCGCTGTCCGCCATCGGCGAGCGTATATTCAAGGACCAGCGACAACGATCCGCTCGTCGACGTCAGTTGACCACCGAAATCAGAAAATGTCGCAGTCTTCCCGTAACTTGCCTGAAAATTCACAACCGGGCGAAGGGCCGAAACGGCAATTGCGACATCCTCGTCGGTGGCGCGCAGCAGATAGCGCTGCTGCTCCAGCAGGGGCGAGTTGCGATAGGCTTCGATCAGGGCATCGCTCAACGTATCGGCAGCGGCAGGAAGCGCCAGAAGAATCGTCAGCGCCGTGGCTAGCGCCCCGCGAAACGCCCGATCCGGGCGTCGCAGCATCACAGAACGAACTCCGCGGCTTCTGCGAAGCCAGGCAGGATCGGGCCCCCCGCATTAAAGGCGAACCGCCACCCCAGATGACCGTCCACCAAGCGTCCGACGCGGACTTCGCCATTGGCCCCGTCCATGAAGATGGCAGCAATCCGTCCGCCTTCGCCCAATTGCCCCAGTATGGCGTCGGGGATTTTCTGAACTGCGCCTTCGATCAGAATGACGTCGAAAGGACCGGGTTTTGCGGCCCCTTCGGACAGCGCGCCCTGGAGCACGACAGCGTTGTCGACTTCGGCCTGGGCCAATGCGGCTTCGGCATCCGTCGCAAGCTGGACATCCTCTTCGACCATGACAACCGACTCGGCCATCCGGGCCAGAACGGCGGCGGAATAACCCAGGCCTCCGCCAATGATCAGAACCTGATCGGACGCCTGAATGTCCAGCGCATCCAGCATCTTGGCAAAGACGCGGGCTTCCGGCATCTCGCGTCCGTCGGCCAGCTGCACGGGGCCGTCCATATAGGCGACGGGCTGCGCAGTTTGTGGAACGAAAGCCTCGCGTTCGACGTCGAGCATGGCGGAGATGATCGGAAACTTGGTCACATCCGACGGGCGAACCTGCGTATCAACCATGATCGTTCGGAGTGTCTGCGTTGCGGCAATCATAATCTAAGCCCACGGGTATGATTTCGTCTCACGCCCAAAAAGCATGTCTTCCAGTTCGCTGCAACGTGAAAGCCCCTTTGGGTTCGCTACAGGCGCTTGCAGGCCGGGATCAGGAGCGCTAATGCAGGCGCACCCTGCGGCGAGTTGGCGGAGTGGTTACGCAGCGGATTGCAAATCCGTGTACACCGGTTCGATTCCGGTACTCGCCTCCATTTAAAAACAATCACTTACATCACTCCTTGCCGTGTTTGAGGCCCCGCGTTTACAGGGGCGTTTACATTTTTGTGTCTTGAGACAGTGATTTTGCTCGATTGAGCTTGCGCAAAACCGCATCGCTTTCGTCCGGGCTAACCTGCGCATAATGCTCGATAACCTGCGCCGCATAGCGCACCGACCACCCCATCAGCACCGCGATCTGGCGCAACGATAGATCGGCATTCAGCAATCTTGTCGCTGCCGTCCCGCGCGTGTCAGACAGAGTCTTCTCCCTGCCATCGATCCACGGCGGGATCTGCGCTTCACGCCGCCACTTGGTAATCTGGTTCGATGCCCAACGGGCCGTCAAAGGCCTGCCAAGCTCTGATACCAGCAGCACCTCTTGGCCTTCCGGCGTCTCTGCGATCAATTTCTCAAGGGCCGATGTGGCTGGGATATATGCGATCTGGCCGCGCTTACTGGTCCTGAAACGAAGACGCTTGCCGTGCGGCGTGTCTTCGAATTGGTCCATCTTGACCTGAACCAGATCAGCTGCCCGCAAACCGGTTTCGCATCCTGCGGTCAGGATCCTCTGGACCCATTTCGGCGCGTACTTATTGAACTGAGCGATGTCGCCGCTCGTCCAAATGATCTCTGTGCGGTTCGATTGGTAGAGCTTCTTAAGCTTGTGGCAGTGGTGCTCTTTCAGCTTCCCCTCTTCCACCGCCCAATTGAGAATGCGTGTCGCATGGGTGCCCGCCATATCGTGCTGCTTGGGCGAATGGAGCCACTTCTTGCGCCAATTGTTAACCTCGCCCCGCGAGGCGCGCTCTTCGAACATCGCGACGGGATCTGCACCGAACTCCTCTCGAAACAGTTCCAGCCATTTACGGATATCAGCCTTCGAACGCTCAGCCTTTGGCAAGGACGCGCTGGACAGGAAATCGTCGACTAAGTGAGTCGTCAGATATTCAGCCGGGCTCACGGGCGTACCGCACTGTGAAAACGCATGGAAAAATTCGGGCTCTTTAGGGTTGAGGTCTGTCCCTTCCCAAAATTTGGGGCCACCCCGCCAGGCATAGAAATGGTAACGAACACCGGACACAACCTTGCGTCGGACACGGTGGACGCCCTTGGGAAGGTTACTTCTGGGCACGGCGCGCTCTCCGCTGTGCAACGAGGCTAGGTTGCGAAGTGGCCTCGCGTTCTGCCGCGCTGATGCCCTGAACAGCATCCAATCGCGCGCGAATGAGTTTCGGATCATACCACCCGCGCCGCCCGGGCACCGGTGCGATGCCAGTCCTGCGGCAGAAGTCGTAGAAGGAAGCGCTCGGCTCGTTGTAGCCGAAGAGAAGTGCGAGCTCTGGGGTGGGAATCAACTGAATATGGCTTGGGCTCATTTCTCAGCCCTCTCACCCACGGCTTCTTGCCGCGACATGGCTGCCCGCAAACAAGACACCACCTGCGCGCCCTGTGAGCGCAAGTTCCGCACAGCTTCTTCTTCAAGCCAGGCTTTCACGTCCGCTGGTAGGTTCAGTTTGAATTGGGTTGTCTTCATATTTACACCTCAACAAAAGGACATTAAATGTCCATATCATTGAGGACAAATATTGTCCATCATGGAATCATGAAAGATGAAGCCTTGGTCCAATTCAAACTCTTGCTTCCTGCCGCGCTGAAGAAGCGTCTGGAAACACATGCCACTCTGAACCGGCGCAGCCTGTCGCAGGAAATCGTCGTCGCCCTAGAGGAGAAGTATCCGGCCACAGAACCGGATGCGACATCCGATCCAGCCGCAAGACTGCTCTTCTGGCTTGCCAAACGCATCCGCCGAAGGAACCCGAAGCCTGGCTCTCCTAGGGACAAGCAAGCCGCCCTGTATGAGCGCATTGCGGGCGATATTGCTGAACGCATGAAGGACATCGGCGAAAAACCTTAGTAGGCCACCCACTCATATCCGTGGTTGCCCTCGTGATCTTCCCATTCGACACCGACACCGCGCCGCCAACTTGATGACGAACAGCGTCGCGATGGCAGCACCCAAAGCGGGGCTGCCGCTGGTGTCGTACTTTGCCAGCCGAATTCGCCTTGTGTGCTGTAGGTCCCGAGGCGCATGTTATAACTCTCAGAACAATCATCGTCGCGGCCACGTTCGCGATGGCTGTAGTGCCGAACATCCCAAACACGGATCGAGCGCACAAAATCGAATTCCAGACCACTGATGTCGATGTCGGCACCGCCTTCAACCACCTGAGCCAGAATGACTTGGCCGAGTGTCTGACCATTCTGGTTGCTGGCCTCCCAGATCTTCGGGGCCGTGCTTTGCAAAGGCGCGCGCTCAGAAACGCCCATAGGGCAGCGCCAGATTTGCAAAGGCGGCTCAATCGGCCAGGGCGTGATCCGGCGGATAAACACGGCGCGGGCATGGGCACATTCTGCTGACGCGGGCCACCCACCAGCCAGGCAAAGCAGAATGGCGCAATCGACCTGATAGGCCTTTGCAGCCTGCGGGGCCAAGGTTGAAAGAAGAGCCACGACAGCTCCGGCGCTCCAATTTCTGATAATTCTGCACCACATATCAACAAATGCCTTATGCCTACATTACTGCATTATTGATACACTAGCGCTAACCTCAACCTTCACACCATATGCGAGCATAGAGTTTATTACGTTCGCGTGCGTTTTGTGGAATATATTCCGTAGAGCGGTTCCTGTGATCTGGCCGAATACAGGCCATGAAATTGAGGGAACAAGTAGGGTTAAATGTCCGGAATCTAAGAAGTTCCAGAGGATTGAGCCAAGAACAGCTAGCTTTAGTTGCGGAAGTAGATCGCAGCTATATAAGCGAGATTGAACTCGCCAAAAATTCAGCATCAATCGATGTTCTGGAGAGGATCGCTGATGCCCTCGAGGTCGATCCCAAGGAATTGTTTAACGAGAGGGGCTAGTTTTGCCCAAACTTGAGAGTGTTCGCACGACGGCCGAAGCCATCGGTCGCATTACGTGTATCAAGACTGGCGAAGAAATCGGTCTGCTGTATCAGTGGGATAACGGCGAGACGCAGGCAGCGATGTATAATGACGCTGAAACAGAAACTTCAAGCCGCCCGGGTAAACAGGCTGGAGAGACACTGGACATTGCGCAACCATAAGCACCAGCAAGTTCAACTGAATTTGTAAGACGCATTAGAACTGAGACAGCTCGCTCTACGAAGCATAAAGCCGTCTCCTGCTGACTGTGACGTCAAGTGGCCGAAAACAGCCGTCAATTCACTGGAAAACTCGACCTGTTCGCACGTCAAGGTAAAGACGATTGTCTACATGAGCACCGCCACAATATATGAAGTAAACGCCATCTCCCTTCGACGGCGAGCTTGTCCACCCTCCCCACTCCTCGAAGTCGCCTTCTGTGCAACGCCCCTGTTCGATCAACTCTCCTGCTTTCCTGGCGAAAGTTTCGCGGTGAACTCTAAAATCATCTGATTGAGCGACAAGCTCTTCACCATTCTGGGCAGTTTCGGCCGGGTCCGCCGGTTGATCTGTGCTAAGGAACCGTAGAGAAACCCACTCCGCAACATTTCCGTCAATAATGCCGTTGTTGCGGTCGCAACGCGCGTTCCCTCTATCAACGTATTCGCTGATGCCGTTGATGCAGCTTGCATTGTAAAGCTTTGTAATCCGAGCCCACCCTTGTTGCTCCTCATGGACCTCCACAGACTGTCGATAGAGCAGCTCCCCCAATGTCCCACAGGTCGTCGAAGGACAGGTGCGCCGCGTCAATCTATCTGCTACAACGAACATCCTTTGGAGCTCGGTGTCAGAGTCCGAAGCAATTTCCAAAGATTGCGCTACTTGCTGTTCCGGCATGGCTGTAGTTGCAGTGGCTTCTTTCGCCTCTAACAAGTCGCCACCATCCATAGGCGTTACCGTATCGGCAACCTCTTGAACTTCTGAAGGCGGCTGAGACGAGCCACGTAAGGCTTCGAGCGCACTATCACGTTCCTGAGCTAGTGCGTTCTCTGTTTGTCTATACTTTTCCCGGGCCGCTTCGATCTCGCTCTGGCGAATGTCCCACGCATCAGCCAGACCTGCGTCAAAGTCAGCTATAAGTCTGTCCCTATCGGCTAGCGCAGCCTCGCCAAAGTACCCATCTTCCGCAATTGGCTTGTCGCCCCAATATAGGCTGTCAAATTCACCATCGATATTAATATAACAGGTTAAAGTCCCGAAGTGATGCTTTTCCATGGAGAAAAGACCTCGTTCTTCAAAACGATAGTCGCTCACGGGATAGCCCAGAAAAGTTATAATTTCGGCGCACGATTGCCTGGGATTTGCCCCCACTGTTGTGGCAACGGTGCAAGCTAAAAACGTTCCAAGAAATCGGAGCAACAAGGGGGGCATATTTTAATCCAAACTGCAGTGTAAAATCTTCCGACATTTTGGGCATAACGATCTCTCTTAACAAGAAAAAACAACCTATGCCGAGAAGCCAGCCTGCTCTGTGCGGAGACTTAGATTCCGAACTAGCATAAGCGGAGGGTAACTGCCCACGATCGCGGCAGCCCCCAGCTCAGAACGACCACAACCTCCCATATTTATTTCAAAAGCGCCATATTATCTTGGCTCAGCCACTCCGTTGCAGTAAATTTGTTTCAACGCATGAAGGACGCAATAAAGCAAATTGCACCTATTGATTGCAAAACTATAATATTGTATCGGTTCGATAGTCCATGAGGGACTGCCGGGCTTATGCATAATTCTGCAAGGCTCGATCCTATGAATTTGATGCAAGACGCCCCCAATGTTGTTAGTGAAGACGGGCTGCGCACGCTGCTTGCCGAGGGTCATTCGGCGGATGTTGTGTGCCGGGTTACGCCCAAACGTACAGGTGCTCAGTGGTCCGGGATTTGGACCGTGCATTGCGTCTCGCCAGATGGTGAGACGCGTCGCCTGCTCGTCACTGCACGCAACAACATGGCAGCTCGGGAATTCAAGACAATCAATGGCTTATCCAGCTTCCTTGCGAGCCTTGGTGTTTCGATCGTTTCGATCCCCATGCTCGAAGGCAAGATTGCCTCGCACAAGTTGGACGACGCGGGCTAAGCCCCTTGCCCTACTCGCAGCATTTCTTGCTGCCCCCGCCTATTCTGAAGGCTTCGTGCTTTCCATGCGGGCCGATGGCCAGCTGGAAACCAAAGCACCACAATCAGGTTTCGCACAGAGCTACGTCAACGGGGTTGGTGCAAACCCACCAGAGCTGATCGTGTTCGCAGCGCCTGAGCCTGAAGATCCGCCTCCTGCACCCACCCGCGCGGTTCCCCGCCCCGAAATCCTCGCAGCCATTGAAAGCACCGCGCATCGCTATGGCGGACACCCTGCTCTGCGCGGCGCAGGTCTGTCGGTGACGGAATGGCAGGGGCTCTTCCAAGCCAATATCGAGATCGAAAGCGCCTATCGCCCGAATGCACGCAGTTCTGCAGGTGCGATTGGTCTCGGGCAGTTGATGCCTGCGACAGCCGCGCAGCTTGGTGTGGATCCGCATAACTGGCAGGCCAATCTGGATGGCTCTGCCCGTTACCTTCTGATGATGTTGGCGCAGTTCGGCACGCCCGAACTCGCGCTCGCTGCCTATAACGCCGGACCGAACGCGGTCGCGCGCTATGGCGGCATCCCTCCCTATCAAGAAACCCAAAACCACGTGCGCCGCGTCATGGCCGTGCGTGATCGACTGACTGGAGCCTCATGATGCATATTCAATTCCGCACGATCCTGTCGCTGGCTCTGGCCAGCTTGATGATTGCCAACCCGGCCTTTGCGCAGAGCATTGACCTTTCGCCGGTGCAGAACCTTTTGCAGGGCATCGTCGACACGATCACCGGCCCCCTGGGTATAGTCATCGGCACCTTGGCCCTGATCGGTGTGTTCCTCTCTTGGCTCTTTGGCATTCTGGATTTCCGCCAAGCCCTCTGGGTGCTGGTTGCCATTGCAGGCATCGCCGCTGCACCAACCATCGTGACCGCCATCTGGGGCGCGTAAATCTGAAATGGCAACGCGAACCCGCCTCTTCCTGGGCCTGATCCGGCCGCCAAAGCTCATCGGTTTGCCGATCATGTATGCCATGGTTTGGCTATTCGGGTTTGTGCTGCTGTTTCTCTGGGTCCAGAGCTGGCCGGTGATCATCATTGCCGCTCTGGCCTATCCTGCGCTGTGGAAAGCGGCGGATTGGGATCCGGCCTTTCTTGAGGTGATGGTCACCGCGCTGCAGGAAACCCCACCGACCCCGAACCGCAAGATCCATTCGGGGGACAGCTATGCTGCGTGACCCCTCAGATGATCTTGCCATGTTGCCGGACTGGGCGCGCAAAGAGCGCCCGATGGCCAGCATGCTGCCCTATGTCAGCCTCGTGAATGATGTGACAATCCGCACGCGCGGCAATGCTCTGTTCCAGTGCATCCGCCTTGACGGCGTCAACAGCATGACAAGCGATGACGCGCATCTGGAGAAGATCCGCGCGCTCTTCGCGGCGATCATTGCGCAGATTGGGCCAGAGTACAGTTTCTACGTCCACAAGGTTTCAAAAGCGATCGAGACGGCCTTGCCACGGGTTCGCGAGGAAGGGTTTGCGCAAGCGCTGGATACCCGCTGGCAACTGGCCTTGGCGCGGGCGGGTCTGCGAGACAAGACACTCACACTCACGGTACTGAAACGTCCTCCCCTCGGCGCGCGGCTGCGCCTGAAGCGCTCAGCCTCAATCGCACACCTGACAGACCAGACTGCCAAGCAGCTGCGCAAGCTCGAGGAAGTCGTCGGATTTCTGCGATCGTCCTTTGCCGAGATGAACCCGCGTCTTCTTGAGGCCAAAAGCGGCGAACTGTTCGGGTTCCTCGGGGCGCTCAATATCGGACAGGAAAGACCGCTCTTCGCAAAATCCCGCTTTGGCGTCATTGCCGAGGATGTGGCAAACAGCCGCGTCACGTTTCAGGGGCGAGGTTTTACGCTCGACGATGGGACGGCGGGCAAGCGGTTTGGCACCAGCTTTGCGATCAAGACTTACCCGGCGAAAACCAACTGCACCATGTTCGATGAGCTGAACCTGCCCGTCGACCTGGTCGTCACGCATTCCTTCACGCCGATCAACAGCAACATCATGGCCAGCCGGATCAAACGGCAACAGCGCTTGATGAAGGCCAGTGATGATGGCGCGATTTCTCTTGCTGAAGAACTGGTCGACGCACTGGACGATCTGGAGTCGAAGCGCCTCAGCTTTGGCGATCATCACATGACGGTTACGGTTTTCGCCGAGACCGAAGAAAAGCTGGAAACCATCGCCGCCGAGGTGCGCAACATCGCGGCCAGTGAAGGCGTTAATCTGGTGAATGAGAGCTTTGCCGCGCGCACCCATTATTTTGCGCAGCATCCGGGCAATGGACAGATGCGCAGCCGCAAGGCCGCCATCACCAACACGAATTTTGCCGATCTCGCAGCGCTGCATCGCGGTCAACTGGGCAAGCTCGGCGAAAGAGTGCCTTGGGGCAAACCGATTACACTGTTCCCGACGCCTGAACGCTCAGGCTTCCTGTTCAACTATCATGAGACAGGTCAGCCGGACAAAGAACCGACCGGTGGGCATACCTTGATCCTCGGTCGTCCTGGCTCAGGCAAGTCAGTTTTGTCGGCCTTCCTCATGACCCAAGCCCGTCGCTGCGACGCGCGCGTCTTTGTCTTCGATTATCGCGCGGGCATGGAAATGGCGGTGCGCGCCAATGGCGGGCGTTACAGCGCCATCAAGGCAGGTGAAACGACGGGCCTGAACCCGCTGCGCACCGAAATCGATGGGCGCGGCCAAGCCTGGCTCTCCGATTGGCTGGCCACGCTGCTGCATCGCGCCGACAAGCCCCTGAGCCCGGTCCAGATCAACCGCATTCAGGAAGTGGTACGCCAGAACGCCGGGGCGAGCGATGCCGCCCTACGCAACTGGCAGGATTTGGCCTCTCTCTTTGTGGCGGGGGCAGATGAAGGGGATTTGTTCGAACGGATTCAGGAATGGACTGCTGATGGCCGCTACGGTTGGATTTTCGGGCAAAGCTCTGAGGATACCTTCTCGCTCGATGGTGATGTCGTCGGGTTCGACCTGACCGGCATTCTCGATAGCGAAAGCGAAAAAGAGCGCATGGCGGTCCTGTCCTATCTGTTCCGCCGTGTGGAGCGCGTCATCGAGGATCGCAAACCGACGCTGATCATCATTGATGAGGCCTGGAAGGCGCTCGACAACCCATATTTCGCAGACCGGCTGAGCAATTGGCTCGTGACTGCGCGCAAACAAAACGCTGTCGTCGTGATGATGACCCAATACGCAAGTCAGCTTGAGAAAACCCGCACCGGCAAGACGATTGTCGAGGCCGTGCCGACGCAGCTTTTGCTTCCCAACATTCGCGCCTCGGCCAGCGATTACACCATGTTGGGCCTCACCGAAAAAGAGCTCAGCGTTTTGCTAGGCACAGGCAGCAACTCTCGCCTAGCGCTGGTGCGCGACGACCAAGGCTCGGTGGTGATCGACGCCGATCTGAGCGCTCTTGGGCCTTACCTCACGATCCTTGGCGGCATGGAAAAAGGCGAAGCGCTGGTAGGTGCTGATTATCGCCAGAACCCCGATTTTTGGAGACAGATTGATGCGTAGACTTTGCATACTGACCCTCACGCTTTTGACCCTGACAGCCTGCGCGGAATACCGGCCGTCCGAAGCTGACTGCTTCAACTCTTTCGCCGAGGTCAGCCGCAGCAACTGCAATTTCGAGCTGCTCGGGCCGATTGGTTCGCTGCATGAATAGCCTCCGCCCGCATATCCTTGCGGGTTTGGTCTGTTTCGCCGCGCCAGTCGCCTATGCCCAAGGCGTGCCCACATTTGATGCGGGCATGTTCTTGCAGCGCGAGCGCGTGCTGCAACAGGGCGAACAAGATTTAGCGTTGCAGCGGGAGCGGCTGACCAAAGAAGAAGAGCTTGAAGCGCTCGAGCAGGAACAGCTCCAGGCGCTAGAAGACATTCTCGATGCCTCGACGCTTGCCAGCGGGAACTCAGGCGCACTGGTCGCAAGCCTGGAAGCTGGTTCATCACCTGAAAGCGCCGCAGACACTCTTTATGGTTCGGTCAACCCGAACCCAGGCGCAGCTCAGATGTTCGGCGATGCCTCGGGATCGATCGAAGAGCTCATCATTCGTGCCGCGCAAGAAACGCACCACATGTCTGGCGTGCGCGCAGCGGGTCTATCGCCCAAGCAGTGGCGTTGCCTCCTGCAGGCGCTGATCTGGCAAGAAAGCCGCTTCACCATCGGCGCGCGCTCACCGGTTGGTGCGTTCGGCCTGACCCAGATCATGCCAGGCACAGCACAGGATCTCGGGATCTACCCGGCCTACTACGAAAACCCCAACATCCAGGTCACCGGCGGCGCGCGCTATCTGGCCCAGATGCTGGCCATGTTTGATGGCAACATTATTCACGGGCTAGCTGCCTACAATGCCGGACCCGGCAACGTGCAGCGCTACGGCGGCGTGCCGCCCTTTTCTGAGACCCAGCACTACGTTCAGGTGATCCCCGAGCGCTACAATCTCTACCTTTCCCGTGTCGGCGGCGTCGACGCGCTTGGCACCATTGATCCCGTCTTGCTTGCCAACTCCACGATGAGCCTGACCTCTTTCGGCGCGGGGATCTACGGCGATTACTCCTTGGTCTCCGTGCAAGCGGCCGCGCTTCGGGTACAGGACATCATCACCCGCATTGGCGAGACAGATGACATTCACGCGGCCATGTCGCTCAACACCTATGCGCGGGCTGAACTCGCTCGCCTGATCGCAATCCGCACGCGCCTCAAGGCCGCCCATACCCGCCCGCTTAGCGCGGCCGAGCTGGCCATGGCGGCCGCACAGGCGCGCGAGCAAGACTTCATGCAATTCGATCTGGAGGTAGTCCCATGATCCGCTTTTTTTCTACCTTTGCCACCTGCGCATTGCTGGTTGCGTCTCCCGCATCTGCCCAAGGCGTTCCGACAGTCGACACGCGCAACATCGCCCAGGAAATTCGCCAGCTGCAGCAGATGCTTGAAGATTTCGGGATACAGACCGACCAGCTCGACACGCTTCTCGAACAGCTCGACCTGGTGCAGCAGCAACTGGACACACTCAACGAGACTTACGCAGCCCTGACCGGTGCGACGGATATCATCGAAATGGCCATGGGCGGTGATCTTGATGGTCTCCTCGATCAGGAATTCGGCGATCTTCTTGGCACCATCCGGCAGATCCAAAACGGTGACTTCAGTGGCCTGATCGGCAATGCGGCCCCACAGATGGAAGGCCGTATGACGCAAGCCTTGGCGGACGCAGGTTTTGACCAAGATACCCTGTCCGACATGGCCAGCAGCGGCAATCCAGGGGCGGAGCGCATTGCCAGTCAGGCGGGCACCGGGGCAGTGATGTCGGCAGCGGCCGAGAACAGCTATGACGAGGCCGCGCAATCCCTCGAGCGGGTTGAGCAGCTGGTCTCTTTGATACCAGACATGGAAACGCTCAAGGAAGCCGTCGACCACAACACCCGCGTGACCGCCGAGCTGGCCATCGCTATGACGCGCATGTGGGAGCTCGAGGCCATTCAAACCGTCGGCGCGGGCCAATCCGGCGTTGTCGATGCCGCGACGCTGGCCGAAGAGCGCCGCTACATGGACTTCACCCTGCCAGACCTGCGCGCGGACTGACCCCATGAGCAGCGAGGCAGAAATCATCGAAGAAGAGCTCGTCTACGGCGCACGACGACGCGAGCTTATGTGGCAGAAAATGGGGCTGACAGGCATGGCGTTTGGCATGGCAGGTTGCCTTGCCGCCGCCCTGGTGGCCCTGTTCGACGTGGACCCGCCGCCCATGATCGTGCCTTTTGATAGCGAAACCGGCATGGCCCTCCCCAATGCCGTGGTTGAAGCGGTCTCACTCACGGAACGCCCCGCTATCATTGAGGCACAGGTCTACCGCTATGTCATTGATCGAGAGACCTACAATCAGCTCGACAATGATGTGCGTGTGCGGCGGGTCCTGGACCAGTCGGACGGAGCTGCGGCCGCAGGACTGCGCGCACTTTGGACAAGTGGCCATGAGGCCTATCCGCCAGACAGCTATGGCACAGATGCCCGCCTTGATGTCGAGGTTTTGTCGATCACCCAAATCAGCGCAAATCGTGCCCAGGTGCGTCTGCGCAAGCGGCTGAATTCACCGCGCGGCAGTCAAAACGGGCTCTTCACCGCAACACTGATGTTTGAGTTTCGGCCCGAGAACAGCCGGTCAATCGACGACGTCTGGCAGAACCCTTTTGGCTTCACCGTCACCGAATACGCGATCCGTTCGGATCGTTTGGAGTAACCCATGCGCCGCCTGTTCCTGATCCTCGCCCTCTTTGTTTCGCTTGCTGGCACCGCCTATGCAGAAACGCAGCCGCGCCAAGGCCCTTATGATGCCCGCGTCCGGCTGGCGACCTATCAGGATGGGCAGGTCTATCGCATCCGCACCAGCCTGACCCATGTGACCAGCATTGAATTCGGGCAAGGCGAGACCATCCGCTCGATTATCGCAGGCGACACCGAGGGCTTCCTTTTGGACGGCGTGCCCGGCGGTCAGGCCTTTGCGATCAAGCCCGTTACACGCGGCGCACATACCAACATCACCGTCTACACCAACCGGCGCAGCTATTATTTCAACGTGACCGAGGCGAGCTCGCCGACCTTTTACGTTATTCGCTTCACCTATCCCGAGGCGGCCCCTCGGCAATCCCGAGCGGCCGCAAGCCATCCTGCAAACCACGCCTATGGCGTCAGTGCGCGGTCCGAGATCACACCGCGAGAAATCTGGGATGACGGCACCTTCACCTACTTTCGCTTTTCCGCGAATGCGCCGTTGCCTGCGATCTTTCGCTGGTCCGGCGGCAATGAGCGCAGTGTGAATGCGCTGACTAGACCGGACGGCGTGATCCGCGTGTCAGGTGTCAGTGATCGATGGGTTCTCAGGCTCGGCGAGGACGAGATCTGCGTCCAAGAGATGAGCGAGGCAAATCAGGATGAGTGAAACAGCTGAGCTTAAGAAACGCCTCGAAGCGCTTGAAGGAAAACCACAAAACCGCAAGGCCCGGCCGTCTGTTATCACGATTGCCTTGGGTATTGTGGCAATCGCGGCCCTTGGGGGTCTCTTGCTGTTGTTCTCTGGCGGCTCTGAACCTGAAGGCCTCGAAACCGCCTCACCGGATGAATTCCAAGCGGCGGGACCGGGCTTTGGTGCGCTTGAGCCCACGCCTGCACCGATAGACACAAAGCCACCGCCGGAGCCGCAAGCAGACAGCGAAACAGAAGAGCTGCGCGCGCAAATGGACGCCATGCGGTCCGAGCTCGAAGCCCTGCGCGACGCACCTGCGCCTGAAGCCCCAACCGTCGACCTCGAGGCATTGGATACCTTGGGCGCAGAGATCGATGCCCTGCGAAGCGAGGCGGCAGCAACGCAAGCCGCTTTGCGCGAAGAGTTGGAAGAACGTGCCCGACAAATCCAACGACTACAGAACGATCTAGAGCTTGCGCGCCTTGAAACGCCGCGCACGCCCGCACCAACCGGCCCCACGGTTGAAGAACTGCGTCTTCAGGAACTCGAGCGGCGGCGGCAAGCAGAACTTGAGGAGCTCCAAGCCCGTATCGCCAGCCCAATCATCGCATTTGGCGGCACTGGAAGCGGCAACAATGATACCGCCGCCGAGCAGCGTCGACTTGATGGCGACACAGAGTTTGTCCGCAATGGCGCTGAACCCGCTGAGGTGACGCAAGCCCAGTTGATCGTGAACCCGTCAAACACGGTCGTTCAGGGCACGATGATCCAAGCTGTGCTCGAGACAGCGATCGACAGCTCGCTCGCTGGTCAGGTCCGCGCGATGGTGTCTGAAGATGTCCACGCCTATGACGGCTCACGGATCCTTATCCCACGCGGCGCGCGTCTGATCGGGCGATATCAATCTGGCCTCGACATAGCACAGCAACGCGTGACCATCGCCTGGGATCGGATCATTCTCCCCAACAACCAGACCGTCGAAATCAGCGCCTTCGGTGGTGATGAACTGGGGCGGTCCGGCACGACCGTCTTTGTCGACAGCCGTTTTGGCACCCGGTTTGGGTCAGCCGCCCTGATATCACTGATCGGAGCCTTGCCCGCCGTGGCAGCCCAAAACACCGAAGATGAGATCACTTCTGATGTTCTGGAAGGCATTGGCCAAGACCTGCAAGACAGCGCTCAGAGCGTGATTGGCGAATATCTCTCCGTCTCGCCCGTGATCTATGTCGATCAAGGTGCCCGCGTCACCGTGATGGTCGACCGCGATCTGGAGATCTTCTGATCATGGCGGCCAGCTACCTGCAAAGCTCGATGGACAAGATCCCCGAAGCGCGTGACCCAAAGTTGATCGAGCTTTGTGTCAATCCTGACGGCACGCTGTGGGCCGAGTTTCAGGGTGATCACTTCATGCGGTACGTCAATCGTCGGCTCTCGCAGAACGAGATCAAGGACTTGGGCAATCAGATTGCCTCCGCCGCGAACACCACGCTCAGCCGAACGAAGCCCATCGTCTCGGTCAGCATCACCTACCGTGGCCGCCCCATCCGAGCGCAAGTCATCCAGCCCCCCGCCGTTGAAGGCGGTTACGCGATTTCCCTGCGGTTCTTTGCTGACCTGCCGCTGGAAAAGATCAAGCTGTCCTATCTCTTCGGAAAAGAGCGCAGCAACGAGGGCGCACGACGCAAGCGCAATGCCGAGCTGCGCGATGTCGTGGCCACCGGCAACATCGACGCCGCGATCACGTTCTGCGTCATTCACAAGCTCAATATGATCGTGTCCGGCGGCACCTCGACCGGCAAGACCGTCACGGCGCGCAAGATCCTCTCCTTCGTGCCCACTGACGAGCGCATCATCACCATCGAAGAGGCCGCCGAGCTGCGTCCGACACAACCCAACGTGGTCACGCTGATGTCTGATCGCGATGAGGTTACCCGTAGCGCCGATGTTCTGCTGACCTCCACCCTGCGCATGCGGCCGGACCGCATCGTCTTGGGCGAAGTACGCGGCAAAGAGGCCATGACCTTCCTTGAGGCTATAAACACCGGCCATGGTGGCTCACTCACCACGCTGCACGCTGAAACGCCCCAGTTGGCTGTCCAGCGCCTCGCCATCGCCGCCCTGAAAACCGACGTGCCCATGACCTACCAGGATATGAACGACTACATCACCCGCTCGATCGATGTGATTATCCAGGCCGGTCGCCATGATGGTGCACGCGGCATCACCGAATTCTACCTGCCGATTGATCCGGCCCATTCAAAGGAAACAGCCCATGTTTGAATACAAGATTGAACAGATTAACACCGCCAAAACTAAGCCACCGAAGATCGAAGCGCAGCTGACGGCTCTTGGCCAGGATGGCTGGGAACTGGTCTCAGTCGTTCCGGATTTCGACGGCGAGCACATCCTGAAGGCGTTCCTGAAGCGGAGCACTGGCGCGAGTGCCTAGAGCCAAACCGAGGAGGATCCGATGGGCGTCGTGACCTGGATGGTAGAGACCACCGACAACTTTCTGGACGACGCGGCCCAAACCACCTTTGGCAACGTCGCCGGTCAGCTTGGCGGCGTCATCGCGGTCGCCTCGACGCTCGCCGTGATCGGCGTCTTCATCAACATGGTGTTTCAGTACAAATCCATGGACGGACGGACCGCCTTCTGGTTCGCCCTCAAGCTGATGCTGATCTCCCTCTTTGCGATGAATTGGGTCCAGTTCAACGCGGTGGCCAGTGCCCTCATCAACGGGCTCGACCAGCTCGCGGGCGGCATGGTGGCAGGGCTTGGCGGCGGCGGTGCAGGTGCGTCCTACTTTGCCGGGGCCTTCGACGATCTCATCGAGGAATTTGGCGACTACCTGAACGCGGCCGGTGACAACATGCATTGGATGGCCGGAGCCCTGATCGGCGCAATAGGTGCGTTCCTTTTGGGCGTCATCGGCGCGCTCTGCGGCCTTGTGCTGATCTTCGCTAAGATCATGCTGGCGTTCATCATCGGCATCGCTCCCATCATGATCGCGCTTTCGCTGTTCGATGTCAGCAAGGACTACTTCCACCGCTGGCTGTCTAGCACCATATCCTACGCGCTCTATCCCCTCGTAATCGCAGGCGTATTTTCCACGGTCGTTGGCATGTCGCGCTCTCTGATGTCCGAGATCGGAGATCCCTCCGGCGCAAGCAACATTGGCGCGCTGGTGCCCTTCTTCATGATGATGTTCCTTGCAGGCGGCATGATCATGGCCACCCCGCTGATCGTCCGCTCAATCTCAGGCAACTTCATGATGGCCGGACCGCCTAGCATTCCGGGACCGGGCGGTTTCGCCAAAGGCTTGATCGGAACCCAGGGCTCACGGGCGCGAGCGCGGTTTGGGTCCAGGTCAAACGCCGAGATCGCGGGGGCGGGAATACGGCAGGCTGGTGGTGCGACGGTTTCGATGGTTCAAAAAGTGGCAGATCGGGCGAAACGTCTAGAATAGGTTTCCGCACTTACCCTGCAATCACAAGATCGAACTTATAGCCATGCAGACTTCAAAGCGACTGTGGGATAAAACATAGTTATCATGCAACGTTAGCGAAATTATTGCTGCGTCGCGGAACTATCCTTTTCACGATAACAAGCGGTGCGCTGTCCATCCATTTCAAGATACCGAAGCTCTAAGATGGGTGCGTTATGCACAACCTGTCGCCAACTGAGGCATCCATACTTGGCGGGCAGTTGCTCGGGGTAACGCTTGGCAACCCATTTGCCAGCTGCAGCCACAGGTACCCACCCACCGACAGCTAACGCACCGAATGCTTCTCGCAAGGCGCTCACAATGCCCGAGGCGTCCCAATTTACTTTTCCGTCGGGGGCAATTCCATTGATAAATAGCTCTTCGAATTCCTTCGACTGCAAGAATTCTGACATCGTATGCCGTATTTTGTCCATGTCTTCGGCCCAGTCACGAAGTTGTCCGAAGTGATGGTCGATACGGTCGTATGCCATGATCAATGCATCTTGCGCGGCACGACATCCATCCGGGCTCCAGAGGTCGTGCTGGTCGATAAAGTGATGAACCAAATTGTTCCTTAGAACTACCATTTCTCTCAGATCACTCTCAACGCGGACGAACTCTGCATCCGGCAAGCCAAGTGACATCTTCATGGCGAACCAATTGACGTTCTCTGGAGAACTGGTTGTCGTCATTTCGGGAGGGTCGATCTCATCGGCAACGACATACGATCCAAGAAGATCACCAACCAAGGTGCCGAGCGTCTTGCGGGCCGCTTCGTCAATCTGCGTTGCCTTTGCCCGCTCCAAGTCATGAAACGGTCCTGAAACCTTATGATGCGCCACCATGGCTTTGATTAGCCGCTCATACTGTTGTAGCCGTAACATGCATCGACCCAGCAACCGCTGGACTTCATGCTGAAGTGTTTTCAGGTCTTCATCGTCTAGCATCGTCATAGTTCAATCCGGTCTCTGCCTCGCTGACATCAACCATATTTCAACCTTATACGCGATGCCTTAGCATTATATTGCCCACCCGAAATCATTCCCAATCCCAGCTCTACTGGCCCTTGCGAACATTGAATCTGAGCTTGATGCTGCGTTGCCGAGCAGCCAAACTGGCCTTTCAACCTTGATGCCGTGATCTCAGCACACCATTTCGATTTCAGGGTCGAAGATGGCCCGCTTGATATGCTTAAAGACTTTAGAAGGAGCCCGAATCGTGGAAGGATTGGCGATTTTCAACACAGAAGTTGAATGTATTTATCGTGGGGAAAGCTACTGCGTTCGCGATAATGGTTCGGTCCTTCGCCGTGCACGGCAGGATCAGAGGAAGCGACCGCTTGATGAGACTTGGACGTTTGGAAAACCAAGCAAAAGCGATGGCTATATGACCATCTCGGATCATAAACTTCATCGGATTGTTGCGACAGCATTTCATGGAGAACAACCGAGCAAGAGTCATGTGGTAGATCACATCGATACAAACCGCCGAAACAACCGCCCTGAAAACCTACGATGGGTCACGCGCCTGGAGAATATTCTCCTCAACCCGATCACTGCGAAGCGGATCCAGAATTTGTATGGCAGCATCGAGGAATTTCTCGCTGACCCGCGAAATCCGAAGAATGGCGCACTCTCCGCGGATTTCGAGTGGATGAGGAATGTCTCGCTATCAGAAGCTGAATACAGTCGGCAGAGAATGCTTAGCTGGGCAGCGTCCGAAAGAACCTCAAAAGGAGGCCGGCTTGGGGACTGGATTTTTGGCCGGGTCCAAGAGACGGTTGCTGAACCAGTTGAAGAACTGGTTGCATCCAAAACGGTTGGTGCACTTCAGCGCAACTGGCGCGTGCCAGCTGAGTTTCCTCTTTGTCCCGAAACTAAGACCGAACATCCACTCAAAGAATACCTTTCCCGTTTGGTAAAGGGAGCGGTCGCAGTGATTTCCCCTTGGGGAGAAACAAAAGTCGGAGACGTGGCGATGATCGGTGGAGACAATGCCATCTACTTGCTCGGCGAACACGGAGAGGATGCCATCAAACCATGGTCAATCTCAAGAATCACCTTTGAAAATGGTTTTTTTGTTCATGAGAGTCAGGGCACGTTTTTTATGCGTGACGGAGCGGAAAAGGCTCTGACTGAAGCTCAAGGATTGCCCTGGGAAGGTGGCGAAACATTCGATGACTACTGCTAGTCGGCCTCATGCAGTCGGTCCAAAGCCGCCATCTAGAAGTATCTTGAGATAATGCCGTTACAGCCCACATTCCGGACACTCGGCGCAGATACCAAATCAGAGGCTAACATAGTGTTTCGTCTCGGGACTGGGTACACGATACTAATCAGTCACCACAAAGGAGATTGGCGGTTTGATTAATGATGACGTGTTGGGTTGTGCTCGCAATAACCTTCGGAATCGAATTGCAGCTCTGGATAACGCACAGCTCGCAAATGTAATCCAGCGAGACTTCTCATTCGAGCAGATTAGAGCGGGGGTCGACGCTGCACAGATCCGCGATTGGATCACACCACTGCTCGGCGAGGACATCCATTGTGCAGCCATCTACCGCCTCACCGTGAATAACCAGGATGGCGCAAATAGGCTGAGGCTGGCTTTTGAAGAGTACGTGCCTCCAAACGGTGTCAAGTTGGCTCGAAACAACGGGGTGGCTGGAAGCAGAACAGTTTATGTTGGTAGTACAAGAAAAGTTAAGCAGAGGCTTCCGCAGCATTTGAACGACTGTGCGGCAGGAACATATGCACTAAAGATGCAACGATGGTGCCCCAATGTGGAAAATAGTCTGAGCGTGGAAGTCACTGTCGTCCGTGGCGATTTAGACGCAGCGCTTGTCCAGGACCTTGAGGACGCTCTATGGACAAGATCGCGTCCGATGTTTGGTAGGTTTGGCGCACGCTAGCGCGGCCCACAGCGGACCTTGCCGCTTCCTCAAAAATGCTGCGGTGCGGCCCGTCATTCCGGACATTCGCTGCGACTGCGGTATCAAGGACACAGCGAACTCACGCTCTACGGACAGAGCCATTATCGGCCTAGCATCGGCTATTGATCGCCGACCCGAGGTTCAGAAGGTACTGGACCGGGGCCGGGCCATCTAGCGTGACCGCTCGTTGCCAAGCGGCAGTATCTGGCGATGAACGGCAACGTGACCGCCGCGATATTTGCCTCTAATGCCCACCACTCGTTCCCCCTTTGACGGGCAGCGCCGTGCAGATGAACCTCAACTTGCTCGCCGCCATGACGCCCGGGCACTACCGCAAGTTTGTGGACGTGGCGCAGAAGAAGTGACAAGTTCATCCCGGACATTTTAGGAGGGTTACATTTGCATATTGTAAAGAGGTTCGATCACAAGGGGCGCTCGTTTGAAATAAAGATGGTCAGCGACGCGGACGGCTGGCATCTCAAGGTCTTTGTCGATGGGAAGCCGACAAAAGTGGACGGGGACGTGAGCCATGAAGTCCAGCAAGACGCTGAACATTATGAGTTAGGTGATCCGCGCGGGATCCTTGCGGATGCGCTGGAAGATTTCATCAAGAG
>Ga0207878_100239_pt1 | contig 31411 bp, 26 predicted proteins | sample LinPmetageLP41_FD_184053 | JGI IMG/M metagenome (GOLD analysis project Ga0207878, IMG submission 184053) | Marine viral communities from the Pacific Ocean - LP-41 (SPAdes) | ecosystem: Environmental > Aquatic > Marine > Oceanic | place: Pacific Ocean | collected 2010-08-27 | reverse complement strand
AATGGCGAATAATGTACGCAGGATCGAGTCGGCTAGCTCCGGCGGGGAACCACCCAATATGGAAGAACGATTACGTAACCTCGAGCAATCTGTAGCGGTGATAGAGTCGAATTACGCTACGAAGGCCGATATTGCTGAGCTGAAAGCGGAACTGCACTCTTCTTTGCGTCAGCAAACGATGTGGAGTGTCGGCACCGTTCTTGCGGTGGCAGGGATCGTTTTTGCGATCATTCGCTATGCCGGCAGCGCATAGCTAAGCTTCCCAGCTCGACGAACCCCAGCCGGCTCGGCTGGGGTTTTTATGGTGCGTGCAGCGTAGATGCCAGACGGTGCCTGCGCTGTGCGTGCCGATCCTGACGGTGCCTCCTCCCATCTTCTGATTCAGTTCGTCCATAACGTTGTCGCGCAGAACAGGCCAACTCTATGACCCGACCTGACGCCAGAAAGACGTTAACCCGCGTCGTTACCGAGAGGCGCTAACGGCTACACGGATCGTCCAGCGGGACCTCACGCGGCCGGAAACGGCGGGAGAGGGCGTCGATACCGATGTTGAGCACGGCGGTGACCAGCAGCAGGAAGAAGGCCTGATCGAACATCAGGTATTGGAAGCTGGAATCGATGTAGAAGCCGAGTGTGGCGACGCCGAGCATGCCGAGCAGGGCGGTCTCGCGCATGATGACTTCCGCCCGATAGCAGATCAGCGCCAGCAGGTTGGGGTAGAGCCTGGGCAGTAGTTCGTAGGCGTAGCGTCCGGAGGCCGGCAGGTCGGTCATTCCGGTTTTCAGGCCGTCGGCATGGCGCGCCACCAGAAAGGCGATCACCGCGCCATTGTGCAGGGCGAGCGCCAGCCATGCCGGCAGCATCGAAGGCCCGAGCATCAGCAGGAAGATGAACGCCAGCATCAGCTCCGGCGTCGAGCGCAGTACGACCAGCATCAGCCGCCCGCCAACGCGCTGCCATGGGCGGCCGAAGTGGCGGCTGGCCAATGGCCACAGCAGCAGAGCCAGGACCAGACTGCCGGCGGTGCCCATGAGAGCCAGCAGTAGCGTGTTGCCGATCGCCGGCAGCAGATCGGGCAGGCCGGCCAACCAACTGCCCATGCCAGCCAGATCGCCGTGGAGCAGGGGCGCGGGCCATAGATCCTGGCTGACGAAGCGCCACAGCAGATCTCCATCGACCTCCGGCCACGGCCCCAGCCAGAACAGCGCGCCAATCAGAAGTATCGGCAGCAGGCGACGATGCCCCCACCACTGCAGGGTGGCGATCAGCGCGTAGAAGACCCACAGCAGGGCGCCGGCCTCACCGAAGCGCCCTTCGCGAAAGGCACTTTCGAGATAAAAGCCGAGGGTCGGCAATCCGACGAAACCGAGCAGAACGCTGGCACGCATGGCACATTCGAAACGGTAACGGGTGTAACTGGCGAGACGCTCCCACACTTGCGGCAGTTCGGCATAGAGAAAGCGCGACAGCCGGTCGACCCCGTCGGGCAACGCGTCGGTCGGTGCTCTGGGCGTGAGCTCGAGAATTTCCGCATAGACCTTGGCGAAGATGCCGGCGTAGGGGATGGCCAGCGCGGAGAGGGCGGTGACCGCCGAGAGACCGAACACCTGGATGAACAGCAACGCCCAGAACAGTTCGTGAATGGCGCGCACGAACGCGCAGAAGCCTCGCACCAATCGCGAATGGTGAAACAGCAGCGCCAACGGGAAACCAAGGATTGCGCCGATGAAAGTGCCCCACAGCGCGACGCTGATGGTCAGGGCGATTGCCCGTAACGGGTTTTCCAGGCCGAGAAAATCGGGCCATACGAAACCGTGGAGCATGCGCCACAGCTCTCCCCAGGGATCGACAGCGATGATCCGCAGATCGGCGAAGGGCAGCAGTAGCAGGCACAGCAGGATCAGCGCCAGCGAGCGACGCGCCAACGTCAGTCCGGGGCTGTTGCCTCGCAGCAGGCCGGGTGCGGCATTCATGGCGCCGATGCTACCCTGTCCTCGTCTTTCGCCTCGCCCTGTGTCTCGCCCTTCATCGCGGCCGCATCCGGATAGAGCGCGTCGAGTCGCGCCAGGGTCAGCTCGCGAGCCGGGGCGTCGAGCACCACGCGGCCGTCACGCAGACCGATGATCCGATCGAAATGACTCAGCGCCAGGCGGTGCTGATGCAGGGCGACGATGCTGGTGGCGTGGCGAGCCTGAATGCGTTCCAGCAGTCGTAACGCCTGGTGGGGGTCGACGCTGGCCAGCGGTTCGTCACCGAGGAAGATCTCGCGTTGCTGGTAGAACGCCCGGGCGATTGCCACCCGCTGGCGCTGTCCGCCGGAAAGCTGCTCTACCGGGCGGCGTAGCAGCCCTTCGAGACCCAGTTCCTGCGTCAATGTCTCGATGGTCTGCCAGGCTTCTCGCCGGGGCCTGGCGAGGTTGAAGAGATTGACCAGCGCTGCGTGTCGCTCCAGCTGCCCCATATAGACGTTATGATATACCGACAGCAGCGGCACCAGGCCGTGCCCCTGGGGGCACCAGGCGGCAGTGTTGCCCAGGCGGCGACGAATTTCGGCCAGCAACGTCGACTTGCCGGCGCCACTCTGGCCCAGCAACGCCACCCGTTCGCCGGCCTGAAACGACAGCGTCAGCCCCGGCAGCACGACGTGCGTGCCGTGGCCCAGGTCGACGTTGTCGAAGTTCAGTAACGCCATGGGATATCAGCGCAACACGCCGATGGATTTGCCCACCGATTCGATCGGACCGTAGTCGTCATTGCTGGCGGGAATGAAGCCTGAGCGCGGGAAGCTCTCCAGCAGCGTGGGGTCGGTCATGTCGAGCAGCGCCTTCTGGACCTTGTCGGTGAAGCCGGCGCCGTAACGTTCGTCGGCGTCGCCGCGCAGCGTCCACTGATAGTCCGGATAGGTGGGGGATTCCCAGATCACTTCGACCTTGTCGGTATCGACACGCCCGTCCTTGACGGCCGCCTGCCACACGGTGAAGTTCACCGCACCGATGTCGTAGGTCCCGGATTCCACCAGGGCGATGGTGCGCGAGTGATCACCCGAGAAACCGACGCGAGAGAAGACCTGATCGGGAGCCTTGTCGAAGCGCTGGCGGATGAAGTGCTCCGGCATCAGGCGGCCGGACGTGGAGGTCTTGGCGCCGAACGTGAACGAGTGGCCGCTGATTGACTTGGGTAGCTGATCCTGTTCCGGCTCGATGCCGGTCGAGGTATTGGCAATGAAGTAGCTGCTGAACGCGGCGTCTTCCTTGCCCTGGGCGATGGCTTTCGACCCCGGCACCAGCTGGCGAGCCTGGACGCCGGACAACCCGCCGAACCATGCCAGTTGGACCTGATCGTTACGGAACGCCGTGACCGCGGCGCCGTAGGAGGTGACGGGGACGTATTCGACATCGACGCCGAGCTGCTCGGAGAGATAGTCGGCGACCTTGGAAAATCGCTCGACCAGGCGAGACTGGTCCTCGTCCGGGATCGCCGTGAAGCGAAAGATGTCGGCGGCGTTGGCGGCCGAACAGCCGATCAGTAGAACCAGAGCCAGCATCCAGCGCATGAGAAAACGACCTCGTTGGTATGAAAAGGCGCCCATGATAACCGGATTTGGGTGTCGGCATTAAGTCGCGAGTGGTCGTGAGAAATTGCGGATTCCTCGCGGCGCCTCCCTGCGACGCCGAAGCGTTCACGGAAAGCGCTTACGAAACGCGCTCAGGACGCCTTTGGCGCAAACTTGGTCGGCCGCAGGCTCTCCTTGATCTTCTTGAGGTGGGGCAGAAATGATTCGCCCCGGCGCAGCGTCACCCCGGTCGCGAGAACATCGATCAACGCCATATGCAGCATGCGCGAGCTCATCGGCATGTAGACTTCGGTGTCCTCCGGCAGATCGACGGGGAGTATGTCGGTGCAGACATCGGCCAGGGGCGAACCGTCGCGGGTGATGCCGATGACCAGCGCGCCGCTGTCGCGGGCGATCTGGGCGGCTTCGACCAGATCGCGAGTGCGGCCGGTATAGGAGATGACGACGATGACATCGCCGGTATGGGAAGCCGCCGCGACCATGCGCTGCATCAGCACGTCGTTGTAGGCGGCAACCGGCAGATTGAAGCGGAAAAACTTGTTCTGCGCATCGAACGCCGCCGGTGCCGACGCGCCCAGGGCGAAGAAGCTGATCTGACGGGCCTGGGAAAGATGATCGACGATCCGTTCGATCCGCTTGGGATCGATCTCACGGCGAGCCTCGTCCAGTGCGGCGATGGTCGCGCCGATGATCTTGTCGGTGTAGGCCGTTGCATCGTCGTCGCTTTCGACGCTACGGCTGACATAGGGCGTGCCGCCGGCCAGACTCTGAGCCAGCTGAATCTTGAAATCCGGATAACCCTTGGTTTCGAAATTACGGCAGAAACGGTTGACCGTGGGTTCGCTCACCGTGGCAGCCTGTGCCAGAGTGGCTATGCTCATGCCTATCGCTGCGTCAGGATTCTGAAGGATGACGTCGGCGACCTTGCGCTCCGAACGATTCAGTTCGTCGACCCGCGAACGAATGCGGGCAATCAGATCGTGGACTGCCATGGCTACGGGCATCTCCTTGCGGCGGAATAACTAGGCTTTTCATCAAGCAGGCCCTGCATCCTAGCCTTTGCCGACAGGTGCGCCAAGCGCCGATACTCAGGGGCAGGTCAACCCGAGATCCCATGGCACGGTATACTGACGCGAGATCGGTAATTTAGTTACGAAGTTGAATGTCAAATGTCACGCGAGTGGCGTATTTTATTCGTAAATTAACGACGACTGTAGCGGAGTGAGGCTATGACTCGAGAGGCAACGCCCAATGTGGATCTGGCGCTGTTCGGCGCGCTGGGTGATCTGGCACTGCGCAAGCTTTACCCGGCGCTCTATCATCTGGATCGCGACGGTCTGCTGGGCACTGATACCCGAATCCTCGGGCTGGCTCGGCATGAGCATGACGCCGATAGCTTCCGCAGTACCGTGCTGCGCATGCTCGAAAAGCACGTCAAATCCAAGGAGCTCGATCAAGTATGTCTCGATCGCTTCCTGGCGCGGCTCGAATATACCCGGCTCGATTTCGATACCGTCGACGGCTACGAAAAGATTCGCGACTGGCATGCGTTGAGCTCGGATGATCGGTGTCCATTGACGATCTATCTGGCGGTGCCGGCGAGCATCTACGGGGCAATCTGTGCCAATCTCGAGCAGAGCGGCAGTCTGGATGACGACTCCCGCGTCGTGGTCGAAAAACCCATTGGCTACGATCTCGAGTCCTCCCGCGAGATCAACGACGCCATCGGTGCGGTGTTCCCCGAGTCGCGCATCTACCGGATGGATCACTATCTAGGCAAGGAGACCGTCCAGAACCTGATTGCGCTGCGTTTTGCCAATCCCATGTTTGGTAATCAGTGGAACCAGAGTCAGATCTCGCACGTCGAGATCACGGTTGCCGAGCAGGTCGGTATCGAAGGGCGCTGGGGCTATTTCGACAAGGCCGGCCAGTTACGCGACATGGTTCAGAATCATCTGTTGCAGCTTTTGACCATGCTCGCCATGGACCCGCCGGCCAATCTCGATGCGGACGCCATTCGCGACGAAAAGGTCAAGGTGCTCAAGGCGCTCAAGCCGCTGGAAGGCGAGGATCTCAACCGTCATGTGGTGCGCGGGCAGTATGTAGCCGGCAGCATAAACGGCGAGAGTGTCCCGGGTTATCTCGATGAGGAGGGCGCCAATACTGCCAGTACCACTGAGACCTTCGTCGCCATGCGGCTCGAAGTGGCTAACTGGCGTTGGGCTGGGGTGCCGTTTTATTTGCGTACCGGCAAGCGCTTGCCGGAAAAGCTGTCACAGATCGTGATTCATTTCCGCCAGCAGCCGCACTACATCTTCGATCCCGATCAGCGCAACCTGGCTGCCAACAAGATGGTGATTCGGCTGCAGCCGGAAGAGGGCATTGCGTTGCATGTGTTGACCAAGGATAGCGGTCTCGACAAGGGCATGCGACTGCGCCCCGGTCCGCTGCACCTGGATTTCAACCACGCCTTCCCCAAGGAGCGTGTTCCGGATGCCTACGAGCGTCTGCTGCTGGAAGTGATGAAAGGCCAGCAGTACCTCTTCGTGCGGCGCGATGAAGTGGAATACGCCTGGAAGTGGGTCGATCAACTGATCGAGGGCTGGGAAAAACGTGATATTCCGCCGCGGCGTTATCCCGCCGGCTCCTGGGGGCCGGTCGCCTCCATTGCGATGATCACGCAGGACGGACGCTCCTGGTATGAAGACTACTGATATCAAGTCTACGGCTATCAAGACGACCGAGAGCCCGCGCGAGCAGATCGCCACCCAGCTGGCGGAGGCCGCTGCTCGAGCATTGGCGGCGGATCTCGTCGATCAGCCGCGCGTGCTGCTGGTCGTTTCGGGCGGGTCGACTCCGTTGCCGTTCTTCCAGCACCTTGCCGAGCAGCCGCTGGACTGGTCACGGGTCGACATCACGCTGGCTGACGAGCGCTGGGTGGCAGAAGATCATCCCGACAGCAATGCCCGCCTGGTCCGGGAGACGCTGCTCGTCGGCCCGGCATCGGCGGCGACGTTCCATTCGCTGACCACGGACGACCCTACACCGGAACAGGGTGTGGCGACGGTTGCCGCGCGTCTGGCCGCGCTACCCTGGCCGGCAAGCCTGGTCGTGCTCGGCATGGGCAACGACGGCCATACCGCGTCGCTGTTCCCGGATAGCGGCGAGCTCTCCCTGGCGCTGAGTACCGATGACAGTGTCGTGGCCGTGCGAGCGCCCAGCGTGGCGCAGCCGCGGATGACGCTCAGCGCTTCGCGATTGCACGATGCGCGTCGTCATGCTCTGCATCTCGTCGGTGATGCCAAGAAGGCAGTGCTAGGCCAGGCGCTCAGCGGAGACGACGTCCGCGAACTGCCGATCCGGGCCTTCCTGACCTGCCCGCTGACTCTCTATTGGGCGCCTTAGTGCGCCACCCGGTGCCCTCCTTCAGGTGGAGAGGCGCCGGATTTCTTTTCAAAGGAGCCATCTCGATATGTCATCCGAACAACGCTTTCCCACCTCTCACATCGAGCGTCTGGATGCGATCTGTCGCTCCAGTGCGATCATTCCCGTGCTGGTCATCGAGCGTCTCGAGCATGCCGTTCCGCTGGCCAAGGCGCTGGTCGACGGCGGCCTCGACGTGCTCGAGATCACGTTGCGTACCGACTGCGCGGTCGATGCCATCAAGCGCATTCGCGAAGCGTTGCCGGATGCGATCGTCGGCGCCGGGACCGTGCTCAGTCTCGATCAGTATCGGATTGCCGAGGAGATCGGTGTCGATTTCGTGGTGACGCCGGGGACGACACCGGCGCTGTTCGAATACGGCATTGGCAGCAGCGTACCGCTGTTGCCGGGTGTCGCTACGGTTTCCGAAGTCGTTACCGGCTGGGAATACGGCTATCGCCGCTTCAAGTTCTTCCCGGCAGAATCGAATGGCGGTGCCAAGGCGTTGAAGTCGTTCGGCGGCCCGCTGCCGGAGGCACAGTTCTGCCCGACCGGAGGGGTCACCGTGGACAATGCCGCCGACTATCTGGCACTGCCCAACGTGATGTGCGTGGGCGGCTCCTGGATGGCGCCGAAGTCGCTGATCGATAACGAAGACTGGGCGGGTATCACCGAACTGACACGGGCCGCGACGCAACGCTATCCGCGTTGATGATTTGCTGACCCGCAACGACACACGATAAAGAAGGCCCGATCCATGGATCGGGCCTTCGCTTTTTCGGCTTGAGTCTCGAGGAGCGACGCTTGGCGGTCAGCCGCGCTCGATCGCCGTCGCCACGCCCTGGCCGCCGCCGATGCAGAGTGTCGCCAATCCGCGCCTGGCATCGCGGCGCTGCATTTCATGCAACAGCGTTACCAGAATGCGCGCGCCGGAGGCGCCGATGGGGTGGCCCAGCGCGATGGCGCCGCCGTTGACGTTGACCTTGTCTTCGCTCCATCCCAGGTCTTTGGCTACGGCCAGCGCCTGGGCGGCGAAAGCCTCGTTGGCCTCGACCAGGTCTAGCTCGTCGATCGTCCAGCCGGCACGCTCCAGGCAGCGGCGCGTCGCCGGTACTGGGCCGATGCCCATGGTGGCCGGATCGACGGCGGCGTTGGCATAGGCGCGAATGGTCGCCAGAACCGGTAGCCCGAGCGTGGCGGCACGCTCGGCACTCATGATCAACAGCGCCGCGGCACCGTCGTTGAGTGAAGAGGCGTTGCCGGCGGTGACGCTGCCGCTCTTGGAGAACGCCGGCTTGAGTCGACTCAGCGACTCGGCGGTGACGCCGTCGCGAGGCTGCTCGTCGCGCTCGACCATGATCGGATCGCCGCGTCGCTGCGGCACGCTGACCGGGGTGATCTCGGCATCGAAGCGTCCGCTGTCGCGGGCTTGGGTGGCGCGCCGTTGGGACTCGGCGGCGTAGGTGTCCTGCGCCTCGCGGGAGATACTCCACTGTTCCGCGACGTTCTCGGCGGTGATCCCCATGTGGTAGTCGTTGAAGGCGTCCCACAGGCCATCGTGGATCATGCTGTCGAGCAGCTCGGCGTGACCCATGCGCAGCCCGGTACGCGCCTTGGGCAGCACGTAGGGTGCCAGGCTCATACTCTCCATGCCGCCGGCGACGATGGTTTCGGCGTCGCCGCAGCGGATCGCCTGAACCGCCAGGTGCACCGCCTTGAGCCCGGAGCCGCAGACCTTGTCCACGGTCATTGCCGGCACGCTGTTCGGCAGGCCGGCCTCGATCGCGGCCTGGCGCGCAGTATTCTGGCCCAGACCGGCGCGCAGCACGTGTCCCATGATCACTTCGTCGACGCCGGCCGGGTCGATGCCTTCGAGCACGCGGCGGATGACGGTCGCTCCCAGCGTGACGGCGGGAACGCTCGACAGGCCGCCCTGGAAGGTACCGATCGGCGTGCGTGTTGCAGCGACGATGACCACATCGCGCATGGCTGTTGCCTTTTCCTCAGACATGGGTCGTCTCCCGTTGATCGATCAGTTCGCAGCCGGTGGCTTCGCGAATGTCCTCGAGGGTGATGTCCGGCGCCAGCTCGACCAGCGCCAAGCCATTGTCGGTGACGTCCATCACGCCCAGGTCGGTGATGATGCGATCGACCACGCCGACGCCGGTCAGCGGCAAGCTGCACTCTCTCAGAATCTTGTGTTCACCCTTGGCCGTGTGGCTCATCAGCACCACCACGCGTTGCACCCCGGTGACCAGATCCATGGCACCGCCCATGCCCTTGACCATCTTGCCGGGAATCATCCAGTTAGCGAGATCGCCCTTTTCGGAGACCTGCATCGCGCCCAGGATCGCCAGATTGACGTGACCGCCACGGATCATGGCGAAGGACTCGGCGTTGTCGAAGTAGCTCGAGCCGGGCAGGGCGGTGACGGTCTGCTTGCCGGCGTTGATCAGGTCGGGGTCGACGGTCTCTTCGGTCGGAAACGGCCCGATGCCGAGCAGGCCATTTTCCGACTGCAGCCAGACGTCCATACCCTTGGGAATGTAGTTCGCTACCAGCGTCGGCTGGCCGATGCCGAGATTGACATAGAAGCCGTCACGCAATTCGCCCGCGGCGCGTTCGGCCATCTGTTCCTTGGTCCAAGCCATGTCAGTTCGCCTCCCTGAGCGTGCGTTTCTCGATACGTTTTTCCGGCGTTGGGTTATGCACGATACGGTGAACGAAGATCCCCGGCAGATGAACATCGTCGGGGTCGATGGCGCCGGTCTCGACGATCTCTTCGACCTCCACCACGCAGACCTTGCCAGCCATCGCCGCCAGCGGATTGAAGTTGCGTGCGGTCTTGTTGAAGCGCAGGTTACCGGCGCGGTCGGCGACTTGAGCCTTGATCAGCGCCACATCGACCGGCAGTCCGCGCTCCATCACGTAGTGCTCGCCGTCGAACTCGCGCACTTCCTTGCCTTCGGCGATTTTGGTGCCATAGCCGGTCTTGGTAAAGAAGGCGGCGATACCGGCGCCGCCGGCGCGCAGACGTTCGGCCAGCGTGCCCTGAGGGCAGAATTCGAGCTCGAGTTCGCCGGAGAGATACTGGCGCTCGAACTCCTTGTTCTCGCCGACGTAGGACGACAGCATCTTCTTGATCTGGCGCGACTCGAGCAGCAGCCCGAGGCCGAACCCGTCGACGCCGGCGTTGTTGCTGGCGACGGTCAGATCCTTCTTGCCCGTGTCGCGCAGGGCCATGATCAGCGATTCGGGGATGCCGCACAGCCCGAAGCCGCCGACGGCCATCGTCATGCCGTCCTCGATAAGCCCTTCCAGCGCTTCATCGGCGCTGCCAAACAGTTTGTTCATGTGTCCTCGTCCTGAAACGGAAGTCGCGCTGGGATCGCCTGAAAACGCTCGAGTCATTCATGCTGATAATGAAGGTCCGAGCATATCGCTTTCGTAGGCAATTGGTTGGTGAGACATTACCATTCCAGGCGGGCTGCCAAAGGATGGTTAGACGATAGGAGTAGACGCCGTCGCGACAGGGCGGCGCCAGGTGGCTTCGCGAGGTGAGCGTGACGACGGGGTTTAAGCGCGGCAAAAAGCGTCTTGGCAGGGCGGCTCGTTCTGGCGTGGCAGATCGTTCTAGCGTGGCAGCTCGTTCTGGCGTGGCAGATCGTCCTAGCGTGGCAGCTCGTCGAGATCGTCGACGCCGGGCAGCGAGACGAAAGACCCGACACGGGTGGCGGCAAAGGCGCCGCAGCGGCAGGCAAACGTCAGCGCCTCGGTCAACCGGGCTTCATCGGCCAGCCAGTCGGAGAACGTCTCGCAGGTCACGTCATCTCGTGACAGCGAGGCCAGCAGGCCGCCGATGAAGGCGTCGCCGGCGGCTGTGGTATCGACTGCCTGCACGTTGGGTGGTATTGCCTGTCGCTGGCGATCGGCCTGGTAGGCGATCACCGGCCCCGGCCCGTCGGTGATCACGATCAGACGAGCACCTCTGGCAAGTCGCGCGCTGGTCCACTCCTCGACGCTGCGATCACCGCGCAGGGTATCCAGCTCCTCGGTGGAAAGCTTGATGACGTGGGCGCGTTCGAGCAGCTTCTCGACCAGCTCGATGTCGATATTGCCCTGCGGCCACAGCATCGGGCGCAGGTTGACGTCCACGCTGATCAGACAGCCGCCGCGACGGGCGATACTGGCGAGATCCAGCGTGGTGCGGGCAATGGCGGTATCGGTCAGGCTGTTGCTGCACAGGTGAACCAGCGCCGGCTCGGTGAAGATGTCGGCTGGCAGGTGCTCGCGCCGGTACAACAGGTCGGCGGCGGGGGGGCGGTAGAAGTCGAACTGGCGCTCGCCCTGGGCGTCACGGGAAACGAAAGCGAGCGCGGTGCGGGCCTCGCGGGTCCGTACCACGTGTTGGGTATCGACGCCGTAGCGATTCAGCTCGTCGACCAGGAAATCGCCAAAGCGATCATCGCCAATCATGCCGAGAAAGAGGCTGGGGATGCCCTGACGAGCGCACGCCACGGCGGCATTGGCCGGTGCGCCGCCCGCGTAGGGAGTGAAGGTCTCGGGACCGCTGTCGTTGCCGAGGCGGCTGGACAGCATGTCGACGAGAGCTTCACCGAAGGCGATGATTGGGGTCATGGGTTACCGGCTCTCTTCTTTCTCAAGCGTCTCTTTCTCAAGGGTCTCTTTCTCAAGCGTCATCAAGGTACCCGATGACTGCGGGCTTCCTCGAGCAACGCAAACCAGGTCGGGCGATCGAGTTCGAGATTACTGCTCAGCAGTAAATTGTCGATACGTCTTTCATCCAACGTTCCGGTCACCGGCACCGGTCTGCCCGGCAAGCGCCTCAGCCATGCCAGTGCCAGCCCCGCAGTGGTCGAGTTGAGCTGTTCGGCCAGTCGAGATAGCGCGCTGCCCAGCACGTCCTCGAACACCGATCCGCCCCCCAGCGGGGACGAAGCCATCGGCGCCATTCCATCGGCGAGGACGGCGTCGTAGAAACCGTCGAACAAGGCATCCGGATGCGCCAGCGAAAGTTTGAGCTGATGAGCGCCGAGCCGATTGTGCATGGCGGCCTGCAGGCGCCGCCACTGCTCCGGCAGGAAATACGCGACGCCCACGGCACCGACCTTGCCGGCAGCGATGGCGTCATCCAGCGCTCGCGCCGCGGCTTCGGTATCCATCAGCGGGTCGGGGCGGTGGAGCATGAAATGATCCAGACGGTCGACGCCGAGACGAGACAGTGAACCGTCGATGACCTGGGTGAGATGGCGTTCGGAGGTGTCGTAATGCTTGACCCCGAACGGGGAGGTATCGCGATGTGGCAGAACGATATTGCCCTTGGTTACTACCCGAACCCGGGACTTGAGCGACGGCCGCCGGGCCAGCGCCTCGCCGAAGCGCTGTTCGCCCAGATGGTTGCCGTAGCTGTCGGCATGATCGAACCAGTGCAACCCTTGGTCGACTCGCGCTTCCAGCCAGTCGGCGAATTTTTCGACATCGTCGAATTCGGGGCGCTCGTAAAGACGCATCATGCCCAGGATGAAGGGCGAATCGAAAACCGGATTATCACTCACGCCTACTGCGCCTCTCGCACGATGGTGGTGGAAAGCAGATGTTGGCCGTCAGGGACCAGCCATACCGGATCGACCCGGGTACAGGCGGCTTCGACGCAGACGAAGCGCGAGCCAGCCGAGGCGGGGGTGTCATCCGGCAGACCGTCTCCGGGGTGCCATACGACCGTCGAGTCGCTGCCTTGTTTGCTGATCAGCAGCCGGCGCTGGCCGTCGTCCAGCACCACGGCGCGGTTGGACTGATAGATGCGATCCAGCGCGCCGCGGATCCCCAGTTCACCCTGCTGATGGTGTTCGGCAAAGTGCTCGAGCTTGTCCAGATAGCGTGCCCCCGCCAGCCCCTCGATACGACACCGATGGGTATCGGCAACGGCAAAATAGCTGTGCAACGCCCCGGTCACCTTGACTGGTGTGGTGCCGACATGACGGGTCATCAATTCGACGCTCAGACGCTTGTCGTTGGCATGAACGACGACGTTGGGAACGAGCTGATCGTGGAGCCGCTGTTCAGGCGAGAGATGAATCTCGACCCCACTGCCGGAGATGCTGTCGTCGATGGCGTCAATGCGCCATGGCGCTTTGCGTGCTGGGCCATGCATGGGCCCGTTGCCGTCCGGTGACTCGTCGGCGAACCACGGCCAGCATATGGGGATGCCGCCACGGATGGCGCCCGGCATGGCTTGCGGCGTCGGCGTCACCCACAGCCAGCCAGCCTCCGTGCCGGTAGCCGGTCGGGCACCTGCGGCTCGCCCGGCTTCGGGGGTGAAAGGTAAAAAATGCAAAACCTGTGCGCCCTGGAGCGACACCGCCAGCTCGCCCCAATCGGCGTTGATCAGTAGAAGGCGTCGACCTTCCCAGTCGGCCTCTCGTTGGCCGTCGGTCGCGTCGAGCAACTGCCGCAGCGTATCCGGGATCATGCCACCTCCTCGTTATGCAGAGCTTCCGCCGCGCCCAGCAATCCGGTCCACGGCGCCGTCACCACCCAAGTGGGGATGCCGGCATTGTAGGCGCTCAGGCGGCCCTTGTCGGCAAAAGCGCGGCGGAAGTCGCTACGTGGCAACCAATCGACCAGACGCGGAATGATGCCGCCGCACAGGTAGACGCCGCCCAGAGCACCGAGCGTCAGGGCGGCGTCGCCAGCCGAGCTGCCGAGAATCTTGAGGAAGCGCAGCAGCGCTTCGCGGGCAACGTGGTCGCCGGCCCGGGCGGCGCCGGTCACTTCGGCCGGCGTATTGTATTGGGCGGTGATGTTGAGCAGCGCGGCGTGAGCCAGATAGAGATCGAGCAGCCCCTGTCCGCACAGCAGGCGCTCGATCGAGACGCGGTCATAGCGCGCGCGAAAGTAGCCGAGCAACTGGCGTTCGCGTTTGTCGGTGGGCGCGAAAGTGGCATGGCCGCCTTCCGTGGTCAATGGGATCCAGTGGCGCCGGCTGGGAACCAGGCCGGCCACCCCCAGCCCTGTGCCAGGCCCCATGACCAGGCGAGGGCGGTGAGCCTCGGCCTCACCTTCGCCGATCTTGACCAGATCCCTGTCGTCGATATGCGGGATGCCGAGCGCCTGGGCGGTGAAGTCATTGATGACCTTGAAATTCGACAGGCCCAGCTGTTCGGCAACGGCTTTCTTGGAGAACGCCCAATCGTTGTTGGTCATCTTGACCCAGTCTTCATGCACCGGGCAGGCGAAGGCCAGGCAGGCCTCATTGGGCGCCTCGGCGCCAACCTTCTTCAGGTAGGCCTGAATGGCCTCGACCAACCCTGCGTAGTGCGTGCAGGGGAGCGTTTCGATCGATTGCAGTTCCACGCTGCCGGGCATGACCAGAGCAAAGCGGGCGTTGGTTCCACCGATGTCGCCGATCAGGGCGGGAGTGGTCATTTGTGCCCTCCGGGCAAGTCAGCGGCCTCGAAGCCGCCCAGCACGCTGCATCCGCTTTCCTCGCCGCTCATGGCGAGCTGGCGGAAGCTGGCGAAAAGTTCACGACCCATCCCTACATGATAATGGTCAAGATCGCCGATACGCTGCTCGCGCTGGGCGAAGGTCTGGGCGTCGAGTTTTACCTCAAGTGTGCCGTTGTCGGCGTCGAGACGCACGACGTCACCATCGCGCAGTTTGGACAGCGGGCCGCCATCGAGGGCTTCAGGGGTCATGTGAATCGCCGCGGGTACCTTGCCGGAGGCGCCGGACATTCGCCCATCGGTGACCAGTGCAACCTTGTAGCCGCGATCCTGCAGGACACCCAGGAACGGCGTGAGTTTGTGAAGCTCGGGCATGCCGTTGGCCTTGGGCCCCTGGAAACGTACCACGGCAATGATATCGCGATCCATCTCGCCGGCCTCGAAGGCGCCCTTGAGCTCATCCTGATCTTCGAAGATCTTGATCGGCGCCTCGACCAGGCGATGCTCCTTCTTGACGGCGGAGACCTTGATGACGCCGCGTCCCAGGTTGCCGTCGAGCACCGTGAGCCCACCGGTCGGCGAGAAGGGGTTGTCGGCAGGACGCAGGATATCCTCGTCGAGGCTCTGCTCGGGCCCCTCGCGCCAGATCAGCTCACCGTCCTCGAGGAAGGGCTCCTTGGTGTACGCCGTCATGTCGGTGCCGAACACGGTCGGGATGTCGCTGTGGATGAGCCCGGCCTTGATCAGTTCACGAAACAGGAAGCTCATGCCGCCGGCGGCCTGGAAGTGGTTGATGTCCGCCTGGCCGTTGGGATAGACGTTCATCAGGCTCGGCGTCACTGCGGAAAGGTCGGTGAAGTCATCCCAGTTCAGTGTTAGCCCTGCGGCGGCGGCCATGGCGATCAGGTGCAAGGTGTGGTTGGTGGAACCGCCCGAGACCAGCAGGCCGACGATAGCATTGACGAAGGCACGCGCATCGATCTGCTTATAGAAGGGCCTGTAATCGCCGCCCGGTTCGGTGTTGCGGATCGTTTGTTGGGTAGCGAACTGGGTCAGCGCCTCGCGCATCCTGGTGCCGGGATTGACGAACGAGGTGCCCGGCAGGTGCAGGCCCATCATCTCCATCATCAGCTGGTTGGAGTTGGCGGTGCCGTAGAAGGTGCAGGTGCCGGGGCTATGATAGGACTCCGATTCCGCTTCCAGCAGGTCCTCACGCGTGGCCTTTCCTTCTGCGAACAGCTGGCGTACGCGGGCCTTTTCCTTGTTGGGCAGGCCGCTGGGCATGGGGCCTGCGGGAATGAAGGTAGCCGGCAGATGGCCAAAACGGGCTGCGGCAATGAACAGTCCCGGTACGATCTTGTCACATACACCGAGGTAGAGCGCACCGTCGAACATGTTGTGAGACAGGCCCACTGCGGTGGCCATGGCGATGACGTCGCGCGAGAACAGCGACAGCTCCATGCCGGGTTGGCCTTGAGTGACGCCGTCGCACATGGCGGGAACGCCGCCGGCGAACTGGGCGGTCGAGCCCATCTGGCGGGCGGCGTCCTTGATGGTGGCGGGGAAGGTCTCCAACGGCTGGTGGGCCGACAGCATGTCGTTGTAGGCCGAAATGATCCCCAGGTTGGCGGAGTTCATCATTTTGAGCTGATTCTTGTCCTGGCTGCCGCAGGAGGCGACGCCATGCGCCAGGTTGCCGCAACTGAGCTCGCTGCGGTGAACGCCGCGCTTATACTGATCGTGCATGCGCTTTTCGTAGAGCGCACGACGCTCTTGGGAGCGTTCTTCGATGCGCCGCGTTACACGGTCGACTGTGGCGTTGAGCTTCATGGTTTGCCTCCTCGATATATCGTGGATGTTTGGTAAACTTACCAAAAAAACACGCTCTTTGCTGAGGGTTTAGCCCTATGTGATAGTCTTTTTGGGTAATATTTTTTCATTATTCGATGGTTTAGACTATATTTTCTATACTGTAAGCAATTTCGCGATGATCGAATGCGGTCGTACGATTCGACACGACTCCCGAAATCGGGTTGACGCATATCGTTCCGCGACTCCCAGACGTCCTAGTTACACCATCAAGAGGAGAGCACCATGACATTGCGTGTCGCCATCAATGGATTCGGCCGCATCGGCCGTAACGTGCTTCGTGCCATGTACGAAAACGGTTATCGCGACCGGATTGAAGTCGTCGCCATCAACGATCTGGGCGATCCGGCGCTCAACGCCCATCTGCTCCGTCACGACAGCGTTCACGGGCATTTCGGTTTCGAGGTCACGCACGATAGCGATACTCTGAGCGTAGACGGAGATAGCATCCGTATCCTCTCCGAGCGCGATCCGGCACAGCTGCCCTGGAAATCGTTGAACGTCGATCTGGTGATGGAGTGCACCGGGCTGTTCACCACGCGTGATGCCGCAGCCAAGCACATCGATGCGGGCGCCGAGCGTGTGTTGATCTCCGCGCCCAGCGGTGACGCCGACGCCATGGTGGTGTTCGGCGTCAACGAGCACGTGCTCAAGGCCGAGCATCGCGTCGTCTCCAACGCCTCTTGCACCACCAATTGCCTGGCGCCGGTCGCCAAGGCGCTCAACGACGCGGTGGGCATCGAAAGCGGTCTGATGACCACGGTGCATGCTTACACCAACGATCAGAACCTCTCCGACGTATACCACAAGGACCCGTACCGGGCGCGCAGCGCGACCCAGTCGATGATCCCTACCAAGACGGGTGCTGCAGCGGCCGTGGGTCGGGTGTTGCCCGAACTCGAGGGCAAATTCGACGGCTTGTCGGTCCGCGTGCCGGTGATCAACGTGTCGCTGGTGGACCTGACCTTTACCGCCGGTCGTGACACCAGCAAGGAAGAGATCAACGAGATCGTCGAGAAGGCGGCCGCCAAATCGTCGGTAATGGCCGTGAACTCACAGCCGCTGGTCTCGATCGATTTCAACCACGATGCCAACTCGTCGACGTTCGACACCAACCACACTCGTGTCAACGGGCGTCTGGTCAAGGTCATGGCCTGGTATGACAACGAGTGGGGCTTCTCCAACCGCATGCTGGATACCGCGCTGGCGATGCAAGCTGCCAGCTGATCCTCGCGGGATCTGAGGTACTAATACGCCGGGCGACAGAGGTTCTGTCGCCCGGCGTCGTTTCCGCTCGAAAATTTCGGAATCCGTTTCCTGTCGCCCGCTCGTTATCCTTCTCATACCGCTTCTTGATACCTGGTTCCCACTTCTGGAATTCTGGAATCGCGCCTCTTACCGCCGAAATCGCCCCTATTTTGTTCTCAAGTCGTTCGATCAGTCGTCGATAGAGTTCTATATGCTGGTCATTCGTGTGGGTCATGTCGTGTGGGTAGACTTGGACTTATCAGGCTTACCCTCTACTGTAGCGCTGAATAAATTACATTTTTTTCAAGCATATTTATCCACGCATACTTTTTCCATGCATAGAGGTCGGCTGCGTCATGCAGGACACCATCATCAACGCGCACCGTTTGATTGGCGAGAACATTCGCGAGCCTGAAACCGAGCGACGTGGACGGATCGTCGGTGTCGACCAGTCGCGTTCCGTGCCGTTCATTTTCGTGATCTGGCAGCAGCAATCAGGCATACAGCGCTTCGAATTGACTCGTGATGAACTGCGTCAACTGGCCGATGCCTGTGGCCGTGCCCGTTCGACAGATCACGATACCCAAGCCGAGCGCAAGGATGACGACACGAGGGCATCGCTTGAAGATGCAACGTTCGTTTCGCCTGAACCGGCTCAACGTCGTGTCGGCTCTCGCTGACGCGATCTCGTTTTATCACCCAGCCGCTTACAAACATCATTGCGGCTCGATGAGGCCGGGGTGCATGGGTCCACTGAATGCCTTCGTGCATGACGATGGTAGTTTGAGCGCGGAAACGCAGCACTGGCTGCAATCGTTGCCGGGCACTGCCTATGTCACCGATTCAGCCTGGTGGTTGGGCGAGCTTCGCTTTCTCGCCCAGTCCATCAGTACGCTGGGTCAGCGTCCGGCGGCGGATTACCGTGCCCAGCCCGACCGGTGGTTGGTCCAGATCCCCGAGCCCGAGCGTTGGGCTTTACTCGAGCAGCTGCAGCAGGTGCTGGCCCGGGGAGATCATGCGGCTCGGCTCTCCTACGTCGTCGAAAGACAGGACGGCTCGCAGTGCGTGGTCGACGATAATCTCAGCATCCTGCGCGATCCCGAGGGTACGGTGATCGCCCTCGTGGGGTTTTTGTTGCCGCAAAACTTGTTGCCACAGAAAGTCGAATCCACCCCGAACGAAGAGCTCTTCCTTCAGTCGCTGCTAGATTACAGCGGCGATGTGATCATGGCGCTTGACGAAGATCTCAACTGCTGTGCCGTGGCGGGCAATACCCAGGGCATGCTCGGCATGGCCGTGGCGTCGCTGCGTTCGAGTTCGCTGTTTGGCCTGATGGCCCCCGAAGATGGCTCGCGGGTTCAGCGGTTGCTGGCGGAAGGGGCGGCCGAGGCGGCCTCGACAATGCTGGAGTTGAGGCTGAGGCATCGAGATAGCGGGTATCGCTGGTTCGAGATCCACTTCTCGCCCTGTCCGCTACCGGCGGCGCTGACGCTGACGTCTTCGGAGATGCCGGGATGGATCGCCGTTGCGCGGGATATTACCCAGCGCCGTCAACAGTCGCTGCAGTGGGATGCCTACACCGCCACGGACGAGTTGACGTCGGCACTCAATCGAGAACCTTTCATGGGTCTGTTGAGCCATGCGTTTTCGAGCGGCGACGCCACCGCTCGGTTCACTCTGATTGTCTTCGACGTCGATCATTTCAGTGATATCAACGCCGACTGGGGGCGTGAGGGCGGTGATCTCGTACTCTCGTGCATCGGCGAAATGTGTCGGGCGACGCTGAAAGAGCGTTTCAGCTTTGGAAGGCTGGGCGATGATACCTTCGCGCTACTGTTGAGCGGCAAGTCACTGCAGGAGAGCGCCGCCATCGCGGAACGATTGCGTGGACGGTTCGCCTCGACCCGAGTGGAGTTCCATGGTCACTGGCTGGCGTTCTCGGTTAGTCTTGGGGTTGCCGAACGCCGTGCGGAAGAGTCGGCGCAATCCCTGCTGGGGCGTGCCGAGGCGGGTGTCAAAGCGGCCAAGCGGAACGGGAGAGACCGCGTACAGCAGGCGCCATGAAGGGAAAAGGGGCCGATCCGCGCGCCAAGTCAATCAAATTCCTTGCGCCAAGCCGGTCGAGCTCGCGCCAGGTCAGTCAAGAAGGAGAACGACGATGGGAAGACTACTGCTGGCCTCGCTGCTGAGCCTGATGTGTGTATCGGCGTGGGCCGATGAGGTCGAGGGCCCCCATGTTCAGGGACAAACCTTCGAGTACTCCACCGGTGGTCAGACCTATCAGGGCTACCTTGCATACAACGCGAGCGACGACCAGCCGCGCCCCGGCGTGCTGTTGGTGCATGAGTGGTGGGGTCTCAACGACTACATCAAACAGAAGGCCGATCAACTGGCCGCGTTGGGATTCGTTGCGCTGGCGGTCGACATGTATGGCGATGGCAAGGTCGCCCAGGATCCTGCAGATGCCAAGGCGTTCGCCAGTCAGGTCATGCAGGATTGGCCCTCTGCGCGAGCGCGGCTGGAAGCGGCGATGTCGGCGTTGCGAGAGCACCCCGCGGTGCGCGAGGATCGCATGGCCGCGATCGGCTACTGTTTCGGCGGTGGCGTGGTGATGAACATGGCGCTGGCCGGTATGCCGCTGGACGCAGTGATCAGCTTCCACGGCAGTCCGACCCAGGTGGTGTCCAATCCGCAACCTTTCGATGGGGTGGTGCGAATCTACAACGGCCAGGATGACTCTCTGGTCGACCCTGATGCACTCGACAGTATGGCATCGGCGCTGACCAATGACGGCGCCGACGTGCGCGTGGTGCAGTATCCCGGTGCCAAGCATGCCTTTACCAATCCTGATGCCGACAAGCAGGCCAAGGAAGATGATTTGCCGCTTGGCTACAATGCCGCCGCGGATGCCGCCTCCTGGCAGGCCGCGCTGCTGACGCTGGACGAGGCGTTGAATGAGTAGACTCTTGGCTACGAGCTAGAAACACAAAAAGCCACGAACGTTCACGTTCGTGGCTTTGATCGGTGGCGTAAGGTTTATTCGCTGGGGCGGTTCAGGGCAAGAACGCGCTTGGCCAGGGCAATCATCTCCGGATCACCGGTGTTCTTGGCGGGTACGTCGGACAGCTTGATTACCGGTAGCCAGTGCTGGCCTTCCGGTCTGGCTTCGACCATCTTGACGACCATGTTCATGGATTCGACGCCGACATCGTTGGTGAAATTGGTGCCGATGCCGAAAGCCATGCCGATTCGATCCTGGCAGAACGCACGGATTCGCTCGACCTTCTCCGGCGTCAACGCATCGGAGAAGATGATCGTCTTGCTGAGAGGATCGATTCCCAGCTTCTCGTAATGAGCAATGGTCGAAGTCGCGAAGTCGATCGGATCGGCGCTGTCATGGCGCACGCCATCGAAGAGCTTGGCGAATTTCTTGTCGAAACTTTCGAAGAAGGCCTGGCTGGTGAACGTGTCGGTCAAGGCGATGCCGAGATCACCGCGGTAGACATCGACCCAGTGCTCCAACGCCAGGCTATTGGCCATCTTGAAGCCGAAACGCGCACCATGGAACATGAACCATTCATGGGCATGGGTGCCGATGGGTTTGACCCCGTGGCGCATTGCCAGCAGCATGTTGCTGCTACCACTGAATGCCTCACCACCGTGACGATGCAACGCGCCGACCACGAGATCATGGACGTCGAAGGAGAAGCGACGTCGAGTGCCGAATTCGGCGATTTTCAACCCCATCCGCTGGTACTCTTCGATCTTGGCGCGCGTACGTGCCTCGACCGTTTCGTCGTCATCGCGGTCGACCCCACGCAGGCGATACCAGAGCTCGCTGATCAACGCCATCAGCGGGACTTCCCACAGAATGGTGCGATACCACAGCCCTTCGATGGTCACCGAGAGCTCGCTGCCCGTCTGCTCGATAATCACCTCAGCTGGGTTGTAGCGAAAACCGGCCAGGAAATCGAGATAGGTCGGATCGAGGTAAGGACAGGTGATTTCCAGATATTTCTTTTCCGCCTCGGTCAGCACCAGGCCGACCATCGCGTCCACCTCACGCCGTAGCGCGTCGCCGAAGCCCGCAGGGAACGCATGCTCACCGCGATTGATGAAGGCGTAGCGTGCCTGTGCATAGGGAAAGCGTTTGATCACGGCGTTCTGCATCGTGATCTTGTAGAAATCGTTGTCGAGAAGCGAAGTCAGCATGAAAATCCATCATCAGCGTGAGCAAAGAGCGCGATCATTAATCCCGGCAGGCGCTCGTCCCGAGTGTAGGGCTTTCGTGCATGGCTAAATCTACAGCTAAAGCTACAGCTACAGCTACAGCTACAGCTAAAGCTAAAGCTAAAGCTAAAGCTAAAGCTACAGCTAAAGCTACAGAAAGGCCATGACACCGAACATAGTCGCGACGAAACCTCCGAACAGTAAAAGGCCCGCAATCGAGAGCAGAATCAGCAAATAGCCTAATATCAGACCGGCGAGCGCCCAGCTATCTCCCGACTCCTGTTTCCGGCGAATCTGCCGCCGAGCCAGGTGACCACAGACAACGCCGCCCAGTGCCGCTGGCGGTACGAGAGTGCCCAGCACGCTCAGCGCGAAAGCGACCAACGCCATGATATTGGTCGGCGCTGGCGGCGGCGTGGGTTGGCCGGGAGGGGCAGGGACGAATGTCATCGGGCTAATCTCATCGGGCTAATCTCATCGGGCTAATCTCATCGGGCTAAGCGTCTCGCGATCTTGGATTGTCGGCCTGGGATTCTTGACCTGGGATTATGGAGAGAGTATCGCACTCTTGCCCGTGGCTCTCGAAGTTTTCAGTCCAGGATGTTATGCACATTTGCATCCATCCGGCCTGACGACCCCGGACACGGACGGACAGCGTAAAACAGGAGAGGAACATGGTGTTGCGGGTCGAAAATATCGGCAGTCTTGCCAACACGAGTGCGGCGCGCTGGAATGGTGTCGTCGGCGATCGCTATCCGTTTCTGCGCTACGAGTTTCTGGCGGCTCTGGAAGGGTGTGGCTGCGCCGATACCGACACCGGCTGGGAGCCTGATCACCTGATGGTTCTCGATGGTGAACGAGTGGTCGCAGTATTGCCGCGCTACGCCAAATATCACTCTCGCGGCGAGTACGTTTTCGACTGGGCCTGGGCCGACGCCTGGGAGCGCGCCGGCGGTGACTACTACCCCAAATCATTGTCGGCCATTCCGTTCACGCCGGCGATGGGGCCACGGCTGGCGATAGCCGACGACGTCGACCGGCACGAGGTCGTCACAGCGCTGGCAGCGGTGATTCGGGAGTCCGGACTGCAGAGCTGGCATCTACTGTTTGCCGACAGCGACGAGGTCGACGACTGGCAGGCCGCCTTCGATGCACCATTGATGGAGCGACAGGCGGTCCAGTTTGCCTGGCGGGATGATCACTTTGGCGACTTCGAGGGTTTTCTGGCCCGAATGAGTTCGCGCAAACGCAAGGAGATCCGGCGCGAGCGACGCAAGCTTGCCGAACAGGGCTTCGTTTTCGAACGGCTCACCGGCGCACGGATCGACGACGACGCGCTGGCCCAGTTCTATCGCTGCTACTGCATGACCTATCTGGAGCGTGGGCAGCGACCCTACCTCAGTCTCGAATTCTTCACGCGTCTGCGCGACGGTATGGCCGACGCCCTGGTTCTGATTCGTGCCAGCGTCGGCGAGCGGGCGGTGGCCGCCGCACTGTGTCTCGTAGGGAAAGGTTTTGAAGGGAGAAGTTTCGAAGGGAAAGATTTCGAAGGACCGGGTCTAGAGGGAGGAGGAACGCTCTATGGCCGCTATTGGGGCAGCGAGGTCGAGGCCGATTTTCTGCATTTCGAGACCTGTTACTATCAAGGCATCGAGCACTGCCTAGAGCGTGGCCTGACTCGATTCGATCCCGGCACTCAGGGCGAGCACAAGCTGACGCGCGGTTTCGCGCCGGTCATCAGTCGTTCGCTGCACTATCTCGAGCACCCGGGATTTCGTGATGCCGTCGAAGATTTCTGCCGTGAAGAGCGGACCCATGTTCAGGCCTATTTCGAGCAGTGTCTTCTGCGGTTGCCGTTCAAGTCGGACGTCGATTGAGTCGATAGCGTGCGCCGTTCGAGCTTATATATAAAATTCCCCGCTAACGGATTCCACCACGACAGGCGTCGCGGCAAAGAGGATGCGAGATAGATGGATTTTCTCACTGAAGCAGCTGTGCTGTTGGGCGCGGCGATCATCGCGGTGCCGCTGTTTCAACGCCTCGGCCTGGGATCTATCCTGGGCTATCTCTGCATCGGCTTGCTGGTAGGTCCTTCCGTCACTGGTTTCGTTTCCGAACCGGAATCCATTCTGCGCTTTTCCGAATTCGGCGTGGTCATGCTGCTTTTCATCATAGGCCTGGAGCTGGCGCCTGGCCGTCTATGGTCGATGCGCAAGCGGCTGCTGGGCTTGGGAAGCCTGCAGATGGCAGGCTGTGCGGCACTGCTGATGCCGATCGGATTGCTGCTCGATCTGCCACTCAGTATTGCCATCTTTCTGGGGTTGACGCTGGCGCTGTCATCGACAGCCTTCGCGCTGCAGGTGCTCAACGAGCGTCGCCAGCTGGCAACGCCGCACGGTCAAAGTGCCTTCGCCATGCTGCTGTTTCAGGATCTGGCAGTGATACCGCTGCTGGCGCTGCTGCCGTTTCTGGCCGGGCGCGCCGATGCCGGGCCGGATGACGGTTGGGTCATCGCGCGCAGTATCGGGGTGGTGATCGCTGCTATCGCCTTTGGCCGCCTGGTATTTCCGCGCGTGCTGTCGTTGATCGCGCGTAGCGATGTGCATGAGATTTTCACTGCCGCAGCGCTGTTCCTGGTGCTGGCGATGGCGCTCATCATGCAGTGGGTGGGGTTGTCGATGGCGCTTGGCGCCTTTCTAGGGGGGGTGATGTTGGCCGATACGCCGTATCGGCACGAGCTCGAAGCCAATATCGAGCCGTTCAAGGGCTTGCTGTTGGGGCTTTTCTTCATCGCCGTCGGCATGTCGGTCGATCTGACGCTGGTGCTGGAAAACGTGCTGCTGGTGGTGGGGCTGGCCGTGGCGATGACGCTGGCCAAGACCGTGGTGCTGGCGATCATCGGTCTGTTGGCGCGGCTGCCGCGCCCGGAAATCCCCCGGCTGGCAACGATCATTGCTCAGGGCGGGGAGTTCGACTTCGTGCTGTTGACCACCGCGGTGGCTGCCGGTGTCATCGAACAGCGTATTGCCAGTCTGTGCATCGCCGCTGTCACGCTAAGCATGGCGGCTACGCCTTTTCTGTATCAGCTGGGGGAAAAGATTGGTAATCGTCTCAAGGAGAGTCGCCCCTATGACACCGACTTCGGCGACGACACACCACCCGTAATTATCGCGGGGCTCGGCCGCTTCGGGCAGATGGTCGGGCGGATGCTGAAAATGCAGAACATCAACTTTACCGCGCTGGATCCCAATATTACTCAGGTCGAGTTCATTCGCCGCTTCGGTTCGCGGATCTTTTATGCCGATGCGACCCGGCTGGACCTGCTGCGCGCTGCCGGTATCGACAAGGCGAGCCTGCTGGTCATTGCAGTGGATAGCGAGAGCGCAGCGCTGACCATCGCACGGCTGGCCAAGACCCATTTTCCTCATCTCATGATCTACGCGCGAGCACGTAACCGCCATCACGCCTGGCAACTGATGGAGATCGGCGTCGATAGCGTGGTACGCGAGACGTTCGCCTCGAGCATGGAAATGAGCGTCGAAGTCCTCAAGGGGCTAGGTTATCCCAGCTCCAATGCCATCAATGCGGTGCGCACCTTCCGCGATTTCGACAATCAGCTGCTCAAGGACACCTACGCCCATCGCAATGACACCGAGCGGCTGATGGCGACCGAACAGGCTGCCATGGCCGAACTGCAATCGCTGTTTCAGCAGGCGCTCAATCGAGGGCGCGGCAAGGAGAGTCCCCGTGGCGTGCCCGCTGCCGCCAACGATAGCGACGATGTAGACAAGGAGAGCCACGATGACGCAGACGCTGGAACGACGACTCGCGGCGCTTGATCTTTCGACGGGCGCTGAGTGAGGAGGAGAGGACAACGCCTGTGGGCTTGTCCCCTCCCGTCAATGCGTTCTCAATCAAGACTCATCACCGCTGCAGCAGTGCATGCCATCACCGGCGCTTGTCTACAGGTTGCCTGCGAGGTCGAGACGAAAACCATCGAAGAGGCCGCTCGACGAGACCGCAAAAACCTCACCGTCGGAGAGGCGGTGGCCCGGTTCGACCTTGAATCTACGAATATGATGCGGGAGCGGACGAATCACTCATGGCCACGCCGTTAACAGGGAAGAGGGTCAGCGGGCATCGGGCTGATGCGCTCGAAGAAGGTATCGAGCATACGCGGGCCAACTTCGCCGATGTCATAGCGTTCGGGATCTCGCAGCCAGTCGTGCATGAGTCCCAGAAACATCGACATCAGCATGCGACAGGCGATTTCCGGCTCGATGCTTGATGCCAGGGTGCCGGTGTTGTGCGCTTGTTCGAAACGTTCGACCATCGTTTCGTAGCAGTCGCTGGACAGCTGATCCTGCAGCGCGAGGATATCGACATCGCTGGCCGATTCACTGCAGTGCAGCAAGATGGTATGCACGCGGCGAGAGCGAGGGCCCTGTAGTCGTTCGAGAGCGTGAAGCGTGGCAAGCCGCAGGCTTTCCAGCGGCGCGTTGGGCTGGTCGGGATCTTCGACATCATCCAGTAATTGGCGTAATGGCATTTTGACGCGATCGAGCATGGCGTGGAACAGATCGGATTTGTTCTTGAAATGCCAGTAGACCGCGCCTCGCGTCATGCCAGCCTGGCGTGCTATCTGCTCGAGTGAGGTTCGCGACACACCACGTTCGAGAAAGGTGATCTCGGCGGCATCGAGTAACGCTTCGCGGGTTGCCTCGGCTTCGGCCTTGGTGCGTTTGGGCATGATGGTGTCGTCGGCAGATGAGTGGGAGCGTGACAGTAGACCGGACTTACTTATGTTGTGGTTAAACCCGCCATGACAAGAGCATAACCAATTTTTATGCAAGTTTACATTCATGTATGTATGCCTGTAAGCTCGCGCTATTAACCACAGGTATCATCCTTTCAGGACGGAGACTCATGCGCTCTAATTTCATGAATTGCACCCTTGGCTTCGGTGGGGCGTTGTTGCTGTCGTTGGCATTGGCCGGCTGCGGCGGCGACGACTCGCAAAGTGATCAGCAAGATGAGGGGCAACAGCAAAAACCGCCGACCAAGGCGGAAGTGATCAAGGTCGAGGCGCACGATGTCTCGCTGTCCAAGGAATACCCCGCTCAGGTACGCAGCAATCGTGAGGTCAACGTGATGGGTCGCGTTGAGGGTATCCTCGAAGCGCGTCACTACCGCGAGGGCAGCATGGTCGAGAAGGGCGATAAGCTCTTTACCATCGAGCAAGCGCCCTACGAGGCTACGGTCAAGCAGAACCAGGCCGACGTGCAGAGCGCGCAGGCGGAAGTGTCTCGCGCCCAGCGCGATGCCGAACGCTATAACCGACTCTACAAGCAAAATTCCGTCAGCCAGCAGCAGCGCGACCAGGCGCAGGCCGATCTGCGGACCGCTCAAGCTTCCGTCGCCCAGGCTCAGGCCGCGTTGGACAGCGCCAAGATCGATCTCAGCTATACCGAGGTCAATGCCCCGGTCAGCGGCATGATCAGCCTGAGTGAAGTCAATGTCGGCAACCTGGTGCAGCCGCCCCAGGAACTGGCCACGATCACGCCATTGAATCCGATCGAGGTTCGCTTTTCGCTACCTGCCGATGACGCCTTTTCGCTGCGTCAGCAGCGTCAGCAAGGTGATGTCGATCAGGCCAACGTGGCCGTGCTGACCGCGCCCGGTACCGAAAGTGCTTCCCACGATGCACTTCAACTGCGCGGCAAGCTGGACTTTCTGGGCTCCCGGGTCGACGAATCCACCAGCACGGTGCAGGCGGAAGCGGTATTCCAGAATGATGATCAGGTTTTTCTGCCCGGCCAGTTCGTGCGGGTCGCGCTGCCCAACGTGATGCGGTACGACGTCTATGCGGTTCCCGCGATTGCAGTGACCGAGGGGCTCAAGGGCCCGCAGGTCTTCGTGCTCGACGATGAAGGCAAGGCCGGGGCGCGGTTCGTCTCGCTGGGCGAGATCGCCGGTGACTGGCAGATCATCACCGATGGGCTGAAGCCCGGCGATCGCGTCGTGGTTTCAGCGATCGGCAGCATCTCCGCCGGCGACAAGATCGATGCACAAGCGTTTAGCGGCAAAGTGCCGGAGCCGCAGAACAATGCGGGGGAAAACCCTTCTCAGGACCCTGACGCGCAAGGTGGTGAAGGTGTCGAGGGCGCCAAGCGGGATGCCCAAGAGGCAGACGACGGACAGAACGGAGCCAACTGATGAACTTTGCCAGCGTTTTCATCAGGCGCCCGATTTTTGCCACGGTCATTTCGGTCATCATCATCCTGATCGGTCTGATGGCGATGCGGTCGTTGCCGATCGAGCAATATCCTCCGGTGGTGCCGCCAACGATCAGCGTCTCTGCGACCTATCCCGGTGCCAGTGCCCAGACCGTTTCCGACACGGTGGCCTCCGTCATCGCCCAGGAGATCAACGGCACCGAGGATATGATCTACCTGACCTCGTCGAGTTCCGACAGCGGCCAGATGTCGATGAGCGTCTATTTCAATATCGGCACCGACCCTCAGACGGCGACGATCAACGTCAACAACAAAGTCCAGCGGGCACTGTCGCAGTTGCCCAGCGAGGTGCAATCCCAAGGCGTGACGGTCGAGCAGCGCTCGTCGAGCATTCTGCTGTTCGTGGGTATCACGTCGACTACGGATGCCTACGATTCGCTCTACCTGACCAACTACGCCAACATCAACGTGACGGACGAGCTTTCACGGCTTCCCGGTGTAGGGCAAGCGCAGGTGCTGGGTAGCCAGGAATTCGCCATGCGGGTTTGGCTCAACCCGGACAAGCTGGCGCAGTACGACCTGACGCCGGCCGAGGTTTCTTCGGCAATTCAGGCTCAGAACGCGGTGGTGGCGGGGGGCAAGCTCGGCGCCGAGCCCCAGAGCGATCCGACGCCATACACTTACACCATCACCACCGAGGGGCGTTACGAGAGCGTCGACCAGTTCCGTAATATTATCCTGCGCACCAACGCTGACGGTTCTTCGCTACGCTTGAGCGATGTCGCACGGATCGAGCTGGGCAAGAACAGCTATGGCATCCAGGCTTACGTCAACAACAAGCCGATTGCGCCGATCGCGATCTACCTGCAGCCGGGTGCCAACGCGCTGGACGTGGCCAAGGAAGTCAAGCAGTCGATGGCGGATCTCAAGACGCGTTTCCCGCCGGGACTGGATTTCGAGATTCCCTACGACACCACGCTGTTCATTGATGCTTCCGTCAAGTCGGTGGAAGACACCTTCATCGAGGCCCTGCTTCTCGTTGCGGTGATCGTGTTCGTGTTCCTGCAGAGCTGGCGTTCGACTCTGGTGGCGATGTCGGTGGTGCCGATCTCGGTGGTGGGCACGTTCGCCGGCATGTACCTGCTCGACTTCTCGATCAACCTGCTGTCGCTGTTCGGCATGATACTGGCGATCGGGATCGTGGTGGACGATGCGATCGTGGTCATCGAAAACGTCGAACGAATCATGGACGAGGATGAAGAGGCGACACCGTTCAGCGCGGCGCTCGAAGCGATGAAAGAGGTTTCCGGCGCGGTCATCGCAACGGCGTTCATCATGGCGGCGGTGTTCGTGCCGGTTGGCTTCATGAGCGGTCTGACCGGGCAGATGTATCAGCAGTTTGCGATCACTATCGCGATCTCGGTGGCGATCTCGGCGATCGTGGCGCTGTCGTTCACACCGGCGATCAGCGCGATCTTTCTCAAGCACCAGGATCGCATGCAGCAGTCCGGGTTCGTGCGCGCCATTCGCAAACCGTTCGACTGGTTCAACAAGATTTTTCAGAAGATCACTAACTTTTTCATGGCGATCACCAACTTCCTCATCCATCAGCTGTGGCTGGTGGTGGTCGGGCTGGCGGCCGCCGGGATCGTCTCCTGGATGATCTTCGCCCAGTTGCCGGCGGCGCTGCTGCCTTCCGAGGATCAGGGGGTGGCACTGGCCTCGGTCAGCCTGCCGGCGGGGTCGTCGGTGGCGCGTACGGATGCCTATGTGCAGGAGTTGAGTCAGCGCCTACGCGACGCCGTGCCGGGGATCAATTTCGTGGTGGGCGTTCCCGGTTTCGACATCCTGTCGAGTTCGCCCAACACCGCCAAGGGCACGGTCTTCGTCACCATGAAACCGTGGGCGGATCGTGACATCACAGTGGATCAGCTGACCCAGAAGATCATGCAGATCGGCGGCCAGATTCCGGGCGGCAAGACGATCGCCTTCAACATGCCGCCGATTCAGGGGCTGTCGCCGACCGGCGGCTTTACCGGCTATCTACAGTCATATGGCGGCGATACGTCGCAGGAGTTGGCAGAGGCGGCCGGTAAGGTGATGCAGGCGGCGGCCAAGCGGCCGGAACTCGCGGGGGTCTTCTCGTCACTCGATGTCAACGTGCCGGTCTACAAGGCGGACGTCGATACCGATAAGGCGCGCAGTCTGGGGGTGGATATCACCGACCTGAATACCACCATGGCGAGTACCTTCGGTAGTGCGTTCGTCAACTACTTCACGAGCTCGAGCCGTAACTTCCAGGTCTATCTCCAGTCCGAGGATGATTTCCGACGCAATCCGGACGACCTGAGCAAGGTCTACGTGCGTGGCGGCGACGGTCAGCGTATTCCGCTGTCGGAGCTGGTGACCCTGACCCGAGGCAAGGCGCCGTCAGTGCTGCAGCGATACAACACCTATTCGGCCGCTCAATTCTCCGGCGGGCCGGCGCCGGGCTACAGCTCCGGAGAAGCGGTGCAGGCGATGCAGGAAGTGGTTACCGATACCCTGGGCACCAATTACGGGATGGGCTGGAGCGGCGAGGCCTATCAGCAGGTCAACGTCGGCACGGCGGCGACGTTGGCGTTGTCGTTCGGCGTGATCATGATGTTCCTGATTCTGGCGGCACAGTACGAAAGCTGGACCTTGCCGTTGGCGGTGGTATCCGCGGTACCGTTCGCCTTCGTTGGCGCGATCCTTGCGGTCTATCTGGCCGGCTTGAGCACGAGTGTCTATCTGCAGGTAGGCCTGCTGGTGGTCGTCGGGTTGGCGGCGAAAAACGCCATCCTGATCGTCGAGTTCGCCGAGCAGCAGCGTAAGCACGCCGGGCTATCGGTGGTCGATGCGGCTAAGGTGGCGGCGCGTCAACGTTTCCGTCCGATCGTGATGACCTCGCTGGCGTTCATCGGCGGCACCTTGCCACTGGCGTTGGCCTCCGGTGCCAGTGCGTCCAGCCGCAATCAGATTGGTGTGCCGGTAGTCGGAGGGATGATCTCGATCGCGCTGCTGGCGACTGTTTTCGTGCCCGCGACCTATGTGCTGATCATGAAGGTCACGCATGGATTGCAGTCCAAACTGGGCAAGAATAAGTCCGGGAAGGATCAGTCTTCGAAATCGCGCGAGAGTCATTGATCGGTTCTAGCCCGTACGATTGAAAATGCAGTCTTAAAAAGGTAACCCCTTATGGGAGTTGCCTTTTTTTGTTGTGTGCCCAGCATGGGCGCACTCCTGCGGGTGCAAGTCCCGCCGTAAGTTGGTCACAGCGAACGAAGTGAAGCGCAACTGCATGAGGGCGACCGAGTGTGGGGAGGAAGCGTGGAGCGTAAACC
>Ga0207878_100238_pt1 | contig 31545 bp, 34 predicted proteins | sample LinPmetageLP41_FD_184053 | JGI IMG/M metagenome (GOLD analysis project Ga0207878, IMG submission 184053) | Marine viral communities from the Pacific Ocean - LP-41 (SPAdes) | ecosystem: Environmental > Aquatic > Marine > Oceanic | place: Pacific Ocean | collected 2010-08-27 | reverse complement strand
GCATGCGATCGAGTGCGACCGTTTCCAGCAAGACCGACTCGCCGGACATCTCGTTGATGTCGTTTTCGATGATCTTGAGTCGTCGCGTGTGGTCGTCGGTCTTGGGAAGCAGACAGACACCGTTCTGTAGGTAGACGGCCCCCATCCCCTTGAGCTTGCGCCAGAGCGCAATGCGCTTCCTGGCTGGCTCAGGAGGCACTTTATAGGTAAGCAGCAACCAATTCTGTGTATTCATGTGCACGACATTAAAGTAACAGTCGTTACATTTCAAATAGAACGATGCGGCTGATATACGAACAGACTCCTACACCCCTGCCCCTTCAGTGAATCTGCTGACTAGCTTGGGTCTCACGAGCGATGGCGTAAATTCGCTCGATCATGGCGTGCAGACCGTTGCTACGGGTCGGAGACAGGTGCTTGTCGAGCCCCAGTTCGGTCAGGAATGCGGGTTCGCCATCCAGAATCTCCTGCGGTTCGCGATCGTCGTAGAGTCGCATCAGGATGGCGATCAGGCCGCTGACAATGGCGGCATCGGAGGTGGCCTGGAAATGCAGCCGCCCTGCTTTGCATGTGGATCGCAGCCATACATTGGATTGGCAGCCTTCGATCTTGTAGGCCACGACCTTGTCCACCTCGGGATACTCGGGGAGCTGGCGCCCCATGTCGATGATGTACTGGTATCGATCCATCCAGTTATCGAACATCGAAAACTCGTCCCGCAATTCGGCCTGGGCCTCGCTGATACTCATGGCGCCTCCTCTGATGAATGACGCCATTATAGGGCTTGCGCGCTCGGATCCCCAGCGATGAGGTCATTGATGAGGTCGACTTTAATTACATGGCAATCTTTTACGTATCAAGCTTACGTAAATCACCTATGCTATCTCTCAGGGGCCATTAGAAGCTCCGGCATCATCAGCAACGCAAGGGAATTCGACATGGCACGTAATGGTATTCGTTACGACGACGTCTGCCGCTCCATCGACACGTTGCAACAGCGTGGCGAAACGGTCAGCATCCAGAAAATTCGCGAGCTCCTCGGCACGGGTAGCTACACCACGATCAGTGACCATCTTCGCGAGTGGCGGCTTCGTCAAAGCGGTGGCTCTGTCCAGCCCATTGCACACAATCTGGAACGTCCTGAGGGGTTGGATAGCTGGGTCGCGGATATCTGGGACAAGGCGCAGCGGGCGGCCTACGAGAAGCTGGCAACCTACCGGCAAGAGGCGGACGACCAGATTCGCGAAGCTGACAAGATCAGCCATCAGGCGCAGCGTCAGAGTGAAAATGCCGAGCAGCGGTTGCAGGCACTCAATGACCACATGCTGCGTGTTCAGGAACGCCTCGAAAACAAGACGACTGAAGCCGCTCATCTCCAGGCAGAGCTGCGCTCCCTTCAGTCCACCCAAAGTCAGCAGCAGAAGCGTATTCTCCAGCTCGAACAGATGTGCCAACGCCATCAGTCCAGCCTGGAGCAGGCCGAAAAACTGCATCGCGATGCCATCGCCAAGCAGCACCAGGCCCATCAGGCCAAGCTTACTCAGGAAGAGAAGCGACATGAATCCGCCGAAGCGCGTCTGATGGGCTTGATTGAGGATGCTCGTCAGGAGCGTTTGAAGCAGGAAAAACAGTACGAGCAACGCCTGGCTTCGCTGGACCAGCGCCTCGAGCGTCTGCAGCACGATCTTTCCGAACAACGCCGCCAGTATGGCCAACTCCAGGAGTCCCTGCGCGCCGACAAGGTACACATGGAACAGGCCGAAAGCGAAAAGCGCGTCAGCGAAGATCGGGTCAAGTCTATCCAGCAGGAGCGTCAGCGCCTCGAAAGTGAGCTCAAGAACCTACGTGCGGCCAATCGTGAGCTTCATGATCGACTATCTCGTGCTGCGCTGCCACCGACGACAAGTTGATGTTCCTGAGCAGTCAATCGCCGCCGATTGGCAACAACCCTGCCTCTTCATAATAGCGCCGCGCCCCGGGATGCAGGGGCGCGGTCAACCCTTCACGGGTCATGGCCGCGGGGATCAATGTCGCCAGCGAGGGATTCGATTGACGAAAGGCATCCAAGTGCTCGAATACCGCCTTGACCAGTTCATAGACGGTCTCTTCGCTCTCGCCTGCCCGCGTCATCAGTGTCGCTCTGACACCGAAGGTGGTGGTGTCGTTCGGCGTATTAGCGTAGGTGCCGCCGGGAATCACGGTAACGCTGTAGTAAGGCGTTTCGGCGATCAGCCTATCGACGTCCGGACCCGACACGTTGACCAGATGAGCACCGCAACGTTGTGTCGCGTTACCGATCGCTTTCGATGGATGACCGACGACGTAGAAGAACGCATCCAGCTTATCGTTGCACATCACCCGGGTCATATCTTCCGGTTTCAGCTCGCTGGCCAGGTCAAAAACCTGTTCCGTCTCACCTCTGACCGTTAACAGAGCATCCAGCGTGGCGCGATGACCGGACCCCGGGTTGCCCACATTGACCCGCATGCCTATCAGATCGTTGAAGTCACGGATATTGGGCGGCTTGGCAACGACAGTAAAGGCCTCGGCATGCAGTGAAAACAGTGCTCTTAAATCGGGGCTAGGCCCGCTGTCGTAAAACTGAGCGGTACCCTTCAGAGCAGCGTACTGGATATCCGATTGGACGATACCGAATTCGAGATCGCCAGTACGCACGCTATTGGCGTTATAGAGCGAGCCTCCGGTCGACAGTGCCTGACACGTTGCCCCGGTCGCTTGCCGATAAAGCTCGCAGATGGCTCGCCCTACCGGTAGATAGACACCTGAGTTTCCGCCAGTGCCGATCACGATAGACGTATCTGCCCAGCTAGAGCCGCCCCAAAGCATAAAAAGGCATGCCACGAAATAGCGGCTTGCCCGCCGTGTCGTCGAACGCATCTATATGTCTCCGCAACGATACTCTGCGTTGACCCGTAAATCGCGTTGGCTAGTAGAACGCGTTGGTGGTATCGGTATGATCGGTCACGTCACGAATCCCGGTCAGCTCTGGAATTCGTTCCATCAGTGTTTTCTCGACGCCCTCCTTGAGGGTCAGGTCGACCGCCGCACAGCCTTGACAACCACCACCGAACTGCAATACGGCGACTTGTTCCTCGGTCAGCTGGATCAGCCGGATCTCGCCGCCATGCGACGCCAGCCCAGGATTGATCTCGCTGTAGAGGATATAGTTGACCTGATCCTCCAGCGGGCTGTCGGCATTGACCTTCGGCATCTTGGCGTTGGGCGCCTTGATGGTCAGTTGGCCGCCCATGCGATCCGGGTTGAAATCGACGACGGCTTCTTCCAGAAACGGAACGCTGTTCTTGTCGAGATAGACGCTGAACCTCTCCAGCTCCAGTCGCTCGTCGGTCGGCTCTTCCTCTCCCGGACGGCAATAGGCCAGGCAGGTCTCTGCGTATGGCGTGCCGGGTTGCGTTATGAAGACACGCACGGCGATATCGTCGACGCCCTGCTTGGCCAGTAAATCGGCCAGATATTCTTGACCGCTTTCGGTGATCTGAATCGATTGGCTCATGAGACTACGAACTCTGCTTGATATGTACCATCATGGTAGAAAAAAGCGGGCGCTAAAACAATCCCGAGTAATTTAGTCAGGCTTGTTGCTGCCTATTATGGCTGGTCGCCGTTTTGCGCTTAAGTCCCGCCATCCCTGCCTTTCTGATACCATGCGGGGCCTTGGCGTCTCGGATGGGACGCGATCCGTTTCCTCTGCTGTTGGAGAGTCGCCGCCATGACTGACATTACCCCTACTTCTTCGCCCGATTCGTCGAGCCATACGCTCAAACAGACACTAGGCGAGCGCATCGTGATCCTCGATGGTGGCATGGGGACGATGCTCCAGGATCACCGCCTCGAGGAGGCGGATTTTCGCGGCGGCCGCTTCGCCGACTGGCCCAGCGACCTCAAGGGCAACAACGACCTGTTGACGTTGACGCGACCGGATATCGTCGAATCGATCCATCGCGCCTATCTGGAAGCCGGTGCCGACATCGTCGAGACCAACACCTTCAACAGCACCCAGCTTTCCCAGTCTGACTATGGTATGGAGTCGCTGACCGTCGAACTCAATCGTGAGGCTGCACGGCTGGCGCGAGAGGTCTGCGACGCCGTCGCCAAGGAAACCGGCGTGCCGCGCTACGTCGCCGGGGTGCTGGGCCCGACTTCACGCACCGCCTCGCTGTCGCCGGACGTCAACGACCCCGCCAGGCGCAACGTGACGTTCGACCAGCTGCGCGACAACTATATCGAAGCCGCCACTGCCCTGATCGAAGGTGGTGCCGATCTGATCCTGATCGAGACGATCTTCGACACGCTCAACGCCAAGGCGGCGATCTACGCGCTGGAAGCGCTATTCGAGACCCGCGGCGAGCGCCTGCCGGTGATGATCTCCGGCACCATCACCGACGCCTCGGGACGTACGCTTTCCGGCCAGACCACCGAAGCATTCTGGAACTCGGTGCGCCATGCACAGCCAATCTCGGTCGGACTGAACTGCGCACTCGGTGCCGAAGAGTTGCGGCCCTATCTCGAAGAGCTTTCGAACAAGGCCGATACCTTCGTCTCGGCGCACCCCAATGCAGGCCTGCCCAACGAGTTCGGGGAGTACGATCAGACCGCCGAGGAAATGGCGGCGATCGTGGGCGAATTCGCCCGCAGCGGCCTGATCAACGTCATCGGCGGCTGTTGCGGTACCACGCCCGAGCATATCGCAGCGGTCAAGCGCGTCGTCGACGGCGTTGCCCCGCGGATCGTCCCCGAGCGCCCTGCTGCCTGTCGGCTTTCCGGACTCGAACCCTTCAATATCGAGGCGGACTCACTGTTCGTCAACGTCGGCGAACGTACCAATGTGACCGGCTCAGCTCGCTTCAAGCGCTTGATCCAGGAAGAGGATTACACCACTGCACTAGAGGTGGCGCTGGAGCAGGTCGAGAACGGCGCTCAGGTGATCGATATCAACATGGACGAGGGCATGCTCGAGTCCGAGGACGCGATGGTGCGCTTCCTCAACCTGATCGCCGGCGAACCCGACATCGCACGGGTACCGATCATGGTCGACTCCTCGAAGTGGTCAATCATCGAAGCCGGACTCAAGTGCATCCAGGGCAAGGCCATTGTCAACTCGATCTCCATGAAGGAAGGTGAAGAGGCTTTCCTTCACCAGGCCAACGAGTGTCGGCGCCACGGTGCCGCCATCGTGGTCATGGCTTTCGATGAACAGGGGCAGGCTGACACTTTCAAGCGCAAGACCGAGATCTGCGAGCGCGCCTATCGGCTGCTGGTCGACGATATCGGCTTTCCGGCCGAGGACATCATCTTCGACCCTAACATCTTCGCCATCGCCACCGGCATCGAGGAGCACAACAACTACGCCGTCGATTTCATCGAAGCCACCCAGTGGATCCATCGCAATCTGCCCCACGCGATGATCTCCGGCGGCGTCTCCAACGTGTCGTTCTCCTTCCGCGGCAACAATGCGGTACGCGAGGCGATCCACTCGGTGTTTCTCTATCACGCGATCAAGGCCGGAATGTCGATGGGCATCGTCAATGCCGGCCAGCTCGCCGTCTATGACGATCTCCCGGCCTCGCTGCGCGAAGCCGTCGAGGACGTGGTGCTCAATCGCCGCGACGATGGCACCGAGCGGCTGCTGGAGATCGCCGAGCAGTATCGCGGCGACGGTAGCGGTGCCCCCAAGAAAGAGGACCTGGAGTGGCGCAGCTGGGAGGTCAACAAGCGCATCGAGCACGCTTTGGTCAAGGGCATCACGGTTTACATAGAGGCGGATGCCGAAGAAGCCCGAATCGCCGCCGAACGTCCGATCGAGGTGATCGAAGGGCCATTGATGGATGGCATGAACGTGGTCGGCGATCTGTTTGGCGCCGGCAAGATGTTCCTGCCCCAGGTGGTCAAGTCTGCCAGGGTCATGAAGCAGGCAGTGGCTTATCTGATTCCCTATATCGAGGCGGAAAAGTCCGGCGAGGTGCAGTCCAAGGGCAAGATCATCATGGCGACCGTCAAAGGCGATGTTCATGACATCGGCAAGAACATCGTCGGGGTGGTACTCCAGTGCAACAACTACGATGTGGTCGATCTTGGCGTGATGGTCCCGGCTGAGAAAATTCTCAAAATCGCCCGTGAGGAGAACGCGGATATCATCGGCCTCTCCGGCCTGATCACGCCGTCGCTCGACGAAATGGTGCATGTCGCCAAGGAGATGAAACGTCAGGGCTTCCAGTTGCCGCTGTTGATCGGTGGCGCCACGACCTCGAAAGCCCATACGGCGGTCAAGATCGCGCCACAGTACGACGAGCCGGTCATCTACGTCAGCGATGCATCCCGCGCGGTGGGCGTCGCCAGTCGTCTGCTCTCGCCGGCGCAGAAACCGGGCTACTTTGCCGATATCCAGCACGAATACGACCAGGTACGCGAGCGCAACGCCAAACGCCGACCCAAGGCCTCGGACATTGGCTATGCCGCAGCTATAGAGCGGCGCTTCAAGATCGACTGGGACCACTTTGAACCGGTCAAGCCGATTCAGCCCGGTCTCACCGTGTTCGACGACTATGACCTCAATGAACTGGTCGAATTCATCGACTGGACGCCGTTCTTCATGACCTGGCAGCTTTCAGGCAAATATCCCAGAATTCTCGACGACGAGGTGGTCGGGGAAGCAGCCCGCAGCCTGTTCAACGATGCGCAGATCATGCTGCACAAGTTGATCGATGAGCGACACATTCAGGCGCGTGGGGTGATTGGGCTGTGGCCTGCCAATAGCGTCGACCGGGATGTCATCGAGGTGTATGCCGACGAGAGTCGTGACACCGTGATCGAGCGACTTCACCATATTCGCCAACAGAGCACCAAGGGGCGCGACGGAATCTGTCACAGCCTGGCCGACTTCGTCGCGCCACGCTACCGCGAGGACGGAGAGCCCAGCGGTAAACTCGATTGGATCGGTGGTTTCGCAGTGACCACGGGGCATGGTGCCGATGAACTGGCCAAGCGTTACGCGGCGGCCGGCGACGACTACAACGCGATTCTGGTGCAGGCACTATCGGACCGCCTGGCGGAAGCCCTCGCCGAACGGCTTCATGAGCGTGTGCGCAAGGAGTTCTGGGGCTACGTATCGGAAGAGACGCTCGACCACGACGCGCTGATCGCGGAGAAATATCAGGGTATCCGCCCTGCCCCCGGCTATCCGGCCTGTCCGGACCACACCGAAAAGGCCACGCTGTTTCGGCTGCTTTCCGCCACCGACCATACCGGCATCACTTTGACCGACAGTTTCGCCATGTGGCCAGCGGCGGCAGTTTCGGGCTGGTATTTCGCCCACCCGGCATCGAAATACTTTTCTACCGGCAAGATCGGCAGGGACCAGGTCGAGGCACTGGCTCGGCGCAAGGCAATGCCATTGGCGGAGCTGGAACGCTGGCTGTCGCCCGTGCTCTCCTATGATCCGGATGATAAAAAACCCGGCGCCAGCATCGATCAGGAATCACGTTCGACGATGACGTCCTGACGGGGCATCGTAAGGACGATAAAGCCAGAGTTCGGGCTTACGGCTCCTTTCTCGGCGCTTGAGAAAGCGCTGAGAAAGTCGAATCACCCGGAAAAGTCGAATCACCCGAGAAACCCGGCTCAACTGTGAAAGCCGGGTCAGCTACGACGTTTCTGCTGACGCTCGCGATTGTTGGCCCGCGCTCGTTCGGACTTGCGAAGCATCACGAAAGTCGCGCCCAGGCCGCCCATGTGAGCCGGTGCCGAGCTGAACGCCTGAACCTGTTCGAACTGTTTAAGCCAATGATCGAGATACGAACGCACCACATTGGGATGCCCATCGTCCTCGCGGGAGCGTCCATGTACGATAAGAACGCTACGCAGATCGTGTTCGTAGGTGTCCCTAAGAAAGCCGAACAGCGCACGACGACACTCGATCACCGGCATACGTAAAAGATGCAGGCGCGCTTCGGCGGCATAACCGCCATGACGCAACCGTTCGAGTACGCCAATCTGAATCCCGTCGCGACGGAACTCGATCGGATCGCGGGCATCCAATAGATCCACGAACTCGTCGGAAAGAAAGTCCCGTTCGTCGCTACCGACCCGCTGGGCACTCTCGCGTCTTGCCAGCTGGGCATCGGAGGGCGATGCCTGCCCCCGAACCCGTGCTGTCTTGTCGCGACCCTTTCTGAGCGGTTGCACATCGTTACCCAGGGCTTCCCGGAATGCCTGATAGTCGTTGGTAGCGTGACTCATGATGGCGTTCCTCCGTCAGTAACGTCGTTGGCGCTTTGACTTCAAATGCTAGCACGAGGTTCAGGCTCATCATCAACGTCGTGTCATTCACTCGCCCTACATGAAGCCCCGACACATTGTGTATGCTGACAGTGAGTCTTTCGAATCGTCTTTCTACCCCTGTTCCAACCCGTCTTTCGAACGCCTCCACGTAGATCAGGAATTTTCATGACACGACGTTTTCTCAAGTGGCTTTTCCTCCTGCTGATTGCGGGAACCGCCATTGGCGCCGGATATTTCTGGTATACCTTCATGAGTCCCTACGGCTACCAGCCTTCGGAAACGGCGATCATCGACGAGCGAATTCCACAGCAGGACGTTTTCGTCTACGGCACCCTGCGCTACGACTGGTTGCGTTGGATCATCATGGGCACGCCGGTCAATACGCGCGACGCCACGCTGGAAGGATACCGCCGACAGGATCTCGACATTCTGCCGCAGGTAGACGCAAAGGTGCCGGGGGAAGTGCTGACGGTCAGCCCCGCCGCCCTGAAAGCTCTAGACCGTTACGAAAGGCTGGGCATTCGCTATACACGGGAGAGCGTCAAACTCGAGGATGGTACCATCGCCTGGGTTTATCGGCGCCTGCCGGAGTGAGCCCCAAAACGCGTCGGGACTGTGATTGAGGCCGCTGTACCACAACCGCTACAGAGAGAAATTCATGACTGATCATTCCGCCGCCAACGGTTCTGCCGTGCCTTACGTTCTCGTGCTCTATTATTCACGGCAAGGGGCGACGAAAACGCTGGCAGAGCAATTGGCCGCAGGTATCGAAAGCGTCTCCGGTATCGACGCCCGACTTCGTACCGTGCCACCGGTGTCCCCGGTCTGCGAGGCTACCGCACCGGAGATCCCCGATGAAGGCGCCATCTACGTCGACGAGAACGATCTGCGCCACTGCTCGGGACTGGCGTTAGGCAGCCCAACCCGATTCGGCAACATGGCTGCACCACTCAAATACTTTCTCGATACCACAAGCGGGCTGTGGATGAACGGCGCGCTTGTCGATCTCCCGGCGACCGCTTTCACCTCGACGGCCAGCCTGCATGGCGGACAGGAAAGTACCCTGTTGACCATGCTGATCCCGTTGCTTCACCACGGCATGGTCTACGCCGGCGTGCCCTATAGTGAAACAACGCTATTGAGTACCCGAAGTGGAGGCACGCCTTACGGCGCCAGCCATCTGGCCGGCCCCAACGCGGATCGAGAAGTCGATGCCGATGAACGGCGACTGGCCATGGCCCAGGGGCGTCGTCTCGCCGAACTGGCTCTGGCGCTCAAATCCATGCGGATGACGCGCTCATGACCGAAATTTCGCCCCAGACCCCTGATGCGCCCGTTCTGAACGGCGCACGCCGCGCGGTATGGATCGCCTATGCGGCGCTGCTAGTTCTGCTGGTGGTCAGCGGTATCTGGCACTACGTGCAGCAACACGCTCAGGCCGCTGCCCTACTGGTCCGTATCCTGCCGCTGGTACTGTTTCTGCCGACGCTGCTGATGCAGCGTCGTCGCGGCCATATCTGGTTAACGGCGCTGGGCGTGCTCTATGTCGTCCAGGGATGCCTGATCGTCGCCAAGGGCGGTGGCTCAGTACTGGTTGGTGCCGAGATCCTGGCCGCCGCCGCCCTAGCGATCACCGCCTATCGATACGTTCGCCTGCGCGGCCGGATCGATCGCTCCGCCTCATGAGGCCATCCGGCATCCTGATTCTGGTGAAGCTAATGACTGAATCTAACGACTGGATCTGCTGTTGGATTTAACGACTGGGTGACTGAGGCTAATGACTAAGACCCGGGGGGCATCATCACCCCGGCCGTCAAGCTACAATGATCACCATCCATAGCGTTGCACGGAGAAACACTGATGAGCGACCTCGCTGGTATGCGACGGGACTACGAGGGGGAAGCCCTGGCGCCAGAGAACACCCCTGACACACCACTTCCCTTGTTCGAAGGTTGGCTGAACCAGGCCATCGAAAGTGAAGGGCTGGACGCCAACGCCATGACACTGGCAACGGTCGACAGTGAAGGGTATCCCCACGCACGCATCGTCCTGTTGAAAGGTTTCGACCCACAGGGCTTTCGCTTCTATACCAATTATCAAAGCCATAAAGGCAACGAGCTTGCCTATGTGCCCAACGCAGCGATCGTATTCTGGTGGCCGGGGCTGCAACGGCAGGTTCGGGTCGAGGGCAGCGTCGAGAAGGTTGACGCCCACCAATCGGACGATTACTTCGCCAGCCGTCCTCGCAAGAGCCAATTGGCGGCCTGGGTCTCGCAACAGAGCGTCGAGATCCCCAACCGGGACTGGATGAAAGAACGTCTGGCGCGCTTCGAACAGGTCTACACCGACCAGCCGGTCGAGCGCCCGCCTCACTGGGGCGGATATCTTCTCGTCCCGCAGACGATCGAGTTCTGGCAGGGACAGCGTAGCCGTCTGCACGATCGCGTGCGCTACACCCGTCGGGACGGTCAATCTACGGACTGGCATCGCACCCGCCTGGCGCCGTGACTGTTATCACGAGTTCTGAGTAACGCGCGCCCTGTGATTTCCGAGGCTAGAACGCAAAACGCCCGGTCATGATGACCGGGCGTTCTGTTGCCGTGGACGATACGCTGCGTTAGTCGGCAGTACCGTCGGTCCATTCGGCGACGACGTCAGGATGTTCGTCGACCCACTTCTTGGCGTTCTCGTAAGGATCCGAACCGTCTTTCTGGTTCATGAGCATGACCTCGCCCATCTGATCCGGCGTCCAGTAGAAGTTATCGAGGATCGCATAGGCCTGCGGCATCTCGTCCTTGAGACCTTTATGCACGACGGTGCTGATGTGCTCGGCCTCGCCATAGGCGTTCTTCGGATCGTCGAGATACTTGAGATCCCAGCGCGCGAACATCCAGTGCGGCGTCCAGCCGGTCACCACGATGTCCTGCTGATTCTTGATCGCATCGGCCAGCGCCGAGGTCATGGCGGCACCACTGCTCGACTGCAGCTGCAGATTGTCGATGCCGTACTCGTCAATGGCATCTTCGGTCTGCGACATCAGGCCGGCGCCCGGATCGATCCCCACGATCTTGCCATTGAATTCGTCAGCATGGTCGTTCAGCTGATCGATCGAGTCGATATCGGTGTATTCCGGTACGACCAGCCCAAGCTTGGTCCCTTCCAGGTTGGGGCCGAGATCTTCGACGTCATCCTGAACTTTCTTGAGATAGTCCCCGTGCGTCGTCGGCAGCCAGGCAGCGACTATGGCATCGGCATCCCCGGTTCCCACGGCCTGCCACATCACGGCGGCACCCAGCGAATTCATTTCGACGTCGTACCCCTGCTCTTCGAGTACGGCGCGAATCACGTTGGTGGAAGCGACTTCGGATGCCCATTCGACGTAGGCCAGCTTGATGGTTCCCTTGTCGTCCTGCGCTTGAGCGACACCGGCAGTCATACTGATGCCGGCTGCCATCATCAAGGCGCCATAGCGAACGGCTTGCGACATTACGTTACGTGTCATCGACTTTCCCCTTCTTGTGGTTTGCGTACCGCTACTGATGCTGCCGGCGAAACGCCGACAGCATCAGACTCTTGCGCTTTAGACTGGTGCTCTGGAGATTCCAGCACTCCGTTCTTCACGCCTATTTCGTTTTCTTGTTACCGCTTAAAGACTGCGTCAGGCGGTCCAGCAACATTGCCATGATCACGACCGCGATACCGGCCTCGAAACCCTCGCCGGGCCGCAGCCGCTGAATGGCCCGCCAGACCTCGCTGCCCAGCCCGTTAGCGCCGATCATTGCAGCGATGACGACCATCGACAGTGCCAGCATAATGGTCTGGTTGATCCCGCCCATTAGCGTCGGCAAGGACAGCGGCAACTGAACCTTGATCAGCTTCTGACTGCGCGTGGAGCCATAAGCATCCGCCGCCTCGATCAGATCCGTCGGCACCTGTCGAATCCCCAGGGTGGTGAAACGAATTGCCGGGGGCATCGAAAAGATTACCGTGGCGAAGATGCCGGATACCGAGCCAATGCCGAAGAACGGAATGGCCGGGATCAGGTAGACGAATGCGGGCATCGTCTGCATGAAATCGAGGATCGGCATGATCACCCGATAGAAGCGATCGGATATCGCTGCCAGAATCCCTAGCGGCAATGCAATCACGATGGCGATCAGCGTGGCGATGACCACCAGGGTCAGCGTCTGAATCATCGGATCCCAGAGACCCAGGTTCCAGATCAAGGCTAGGCCCAGCAAGGCCCCAATCCCCAGCCGACGGCCGCCGACTTTCCAGCACAGCAGCGCGACGAGCACGATCAATCCCCATTCAGGCAACCACATCAACCCATCATTGAGCAAATTGATACCGGTCTGGGTCCCCCGGGAGATCGCCCGAGTCACGCCGGAAAACTCTGTGGTCAGGAAATCGAGTCCGGTCTCGATCCAGTCGCCCAGCGGAATTCTTGGAATATCGAAGTCCATCAGTGTTCTCCCGTCTGCGCCAGTTGTTCGAGTACGGCACCCTTGACCACCACGCCGAGCAGTCGCTGCTCATCATCGATGACCGCTACGGGAAAACTCTTCCCCTGAAACATGGGGTACAGCATTGCCAACGGTTCGTCCGGGCCGATGCGCGGGAAGTCCGTTATCAGCAGCTCACGAATCGAATCCTTGCCGGCCTTGGCCGCCTCATTGACGCTATCCGCCTCCAGAATCCCCAGCAGTTTGCGCTCACGGTCGATCACGTAGATCGAATCCAGCGAGTTTTCGCTCATCTTGTGCAGTACGGTTCGCGGGCCGTCGTCGTGGCGGGCCGTGGCACGAACCGGGCGCATCGTGCGACGTGCTGTGACAATTCGCGAGCGGTCGACCCCTTCGGTGAAGCGGGCGACATAGTCGTCGGCGGGCTGCGTCAGCACCTCTTCCGGCGTACCGATCTGCACGATTTCGCCATCCCGAAGCAGAATGATGCGATCACCGATGTTGAGGGCTTCGTCGAGATCGTGAGTGATGAAGATCGTGGTCTTCTTCATACGGTGCTGCAGCTCGATCAATTCCTGCTGCATATCACGCCGGATCAGCGGGTCGAGCGCGGAGAAGGCTTCATCCATCAACAGCACGGTGGAATCGTTGGCCAAGGCACGCGCCAAGCCAACCCGCTGCTGCATACCGCCGGAAAGCTGATTGGGATAAGCATTTTCCCAACCGTCGAGTCCGACCTGCTTGAGCGAGTTCTTGGCTTTCTCGGCCCGTTCGGCCTTGGCGACGCCGCGAATCTCGAGCCCATATTCGGCGTTCATCTGTACCGTGCGGTGCGGGAACAGCGCGAAGTTCTGGAACACCATCGAAAAATGCCGACGACGGCAATGCAGCAGCGCCTTCTCGCCGAGCTGGGGGATATTCTCCCCGCCGATGATGATGTCACCTTCGGTCGGTTCGATCAGCCGATTCAGGCAACGGATCAGGGTCGATTTGCCTGAGCCCGAAAGGCCCATGATGACGAGAAGCTCGCCTTCCCGAACGTCAAAATTGATGTTGGAGAGACCCAAGGTCTGCCCCGTCTTTTCGAGGATCTGGGCACGATTGAGACCCTCGTCACGCAGCTTGAGCGCTTTCTTGGTGTCGTCGCCGAACACCTTGCTCAAGTTTCGCACTTGAATCTTGGTTTGCTGTGTATCGGTCATGTCAGGCCTAGGTTGGCAAAGCAGAAGAAGCTCTTCACACCGCCGTTAAGAGGCGTGTCGAACGGTATCTGTTAGTGTTATTAGGTTTCGTATCATACGGTTTTATCGATAACCCTTCAAACCACAATATCCTATAATTGAATGGGTGTTCAATTTCCATTGCCGTTTCCTCTCCCGCTACACCCTCAATCCAGCGCTGCTTCCAGGCGATGACGCTGCCAGTCACTCTGTGGGTCGTTCAATCGTAGCGTGGCTTCGAGCACGCCTTCCTCGACATTGGTGCGCAGTTCGAATCCCAAGCCGGCCAGCAGGCGGCGCATCGGCAGGTTGTCAGTCAGGATCGTCCCCACCATGGCCAGCGTTCCCACCTGTCGGCTGTAGTCGATCATTTTCTGCATCAGGCATCGGCCCAGGCCAACGCCGTGAAGGTCGTCCCTGACGATGATCGAGAACTCGGTACGTATATTGTCGGGATCGTTCCATACTCGCACCACGCCAAGCATCTCTTCCTCAGCTAGCGCTTTATCCGCCGTATCCGCCGTTTCGGGATGGCCACTCTGATCACGACGCCGAACCGCAATGAACGCCATCTGGCGGTCGTAATTGATCTGGCTCAGCTGGGCCAGATCGCGAGTTGACAGCACAGCCTTGTGATGGAAATAGCGATAGCGGATGCTCTGTTCGGAAAGAAACGTATGGAAGTGAGTGATCAACGGGGCGTCCTCACCCCGGATCGGGCGAATGTCGATCTCCATGCCCTTCAGCGCTACCGTCTCTCGTAGCTGTTCCGGATACGGCATGATCGCCTGGGTCGAGGGCTCCCCCAGATCGAGGGCAAAATCGACCGCCATCAAGCCCTCCTGATTCACTAGCAGCGGATTGATTTCGAGACCCTTGAGTTGAGGTAAGTCCGAGGCCATCTGGGACAGCTTGACCAGTAACCGAGCGACCTGGGCCACCGCATCCTGGGGATCGTGGCTGTGTTCGCGAATTAGCCGACCCGCCCGTGTGCGATCGATCAACTCCTGCGCCAGACGCAGGTTGAGCGGCGGCAACGCTGTCTGTCGATCGGCCATCACGTCGATCTTGTAGCCCCCGCTACCGAAGACGATGACCGGACCGAACTCCGCGTCCCGGGTAATACCGGCACAGAGCTGCAGCGAACCCTTGCCGCGCTGCATGGTCTGCAGGCAGTAGCTGTAGATCGGGCTATCCGGCAGCATCTCGCTGACCTGCGATTCCAGGCGCACGACCGCATCCACCACGCGCCCCGGCTGCTCCAGATCCTGAATCAACGAGGTTACCTGCCGCCGCGACTCCCCCCAATAGCGAAACGGTTCACAGTTGTCTCGGTGGACGACCTTGACTGCCCACGGCCCTTGCAGTCGCTCGGTGGCTCGTTCCGCCTGTTCCAGATCGAACACGTACTCGCTGGGTGCGCACTCGACACCGTAGGCTGCCAGAACCTCGCCGGTCTCTTGATGAGTCAGCCGGTTCCGCTCACGTGCCAGCGCGTCATCGACCAGCGCGTGGCAGCGCTTGCGCATCTCGACGTCGGAGTCCAACGGCAACGAGGGTGGCGTCTCCTGCAGCAGATGCTGAACCTGGCGATAGCGCACCAGGTGCAGGAAGGCTCTCACGGCCTTTTCCGGTGACACGTAGCTGGGAATACCGGCACGATTGCAGGCCGCGCGCGCATCGAGCGCCTCCTTCAATCCCATCCAGCTCACCAGCAGGCGATGCCGGAAACGCTGGCGCGCCTCGACCAGCGCATTGGCCGTCGCCAGCGACGGCGCCAGGCGTGTCGGCGCATGCAGCACCAGAACCGCGTCGACGCCGGGGTCGCGGGTCACGATCTCCAGTGCGCGCAGATAATGATCCGGTGTGGCCCTGCCCCCCAGGTCAACAGGATTGCGCCCCGGTCGGCTGACATCGAGCTTCTGCGCTATCAACGCCTGGGCAGAGGTCTCGCTGAGCTCGGCCAGCAGACCGCCGCCATCGATCAACTTGTCGATCGCCAGCAGTGCCGGACCTACACCATTGGAAACGATCGCCAGACGGTCACCTTTGGGCGGCTTGAATCGCGATAGCGTTTCCAGCGCATCGAACAGTTCGTCGGAATCCGCGACCCGCACCACACCGGCACGTGCCAATGCCGCATCGACGATCAGATCACGGCGTTCGATCCCGGCAGTCGGCGACACCGGGCTCAGCGTCGCTTCGGCGGTCCGCCCGCTCTTGATCGCCAGCACCAGCCGGTTACGCGACGACTCGCGTAGCGCCGTCATGAAGTGCCGTGCATTGGAAATATTTTCCAGGTGTAGCAACAGCGCTCGGCAATGACCGGATTGATTCAGATAGTCGATGACATCCGGCAATTGAACGTCGAGGCTGTCGCCCAGGGTCACGAGATGAGAAAAACCGACCTCGCGACCGGCGGCCCAGTCGATCATCGCATTGCCCAGCATTCCCGACTGGCCAAGATAGGCGACACTCCCATCGCCAATCGGTTGACTGGCATAGGTTGCATTGAGTCGCTGGGAGGGGACGGCAACGCCGAGACATTCAGGGCCAAGCACGCGCATGCCGGAGTGCAGCGTCGCTTTCTGAAGGCGTTGACGCAGTGTTGCACCGGCTTTCGAGTCAGTATCGAGGGACATCCCACCCGATAAAATCAGCGCCGCCCGGATCTGCTTTTCCCCTAATCGCTCCAGCACCTCAGGCACGCTTTCCAGCGGTGAGCAGACCACGGCAAGATCCGGTGTCTCGGGAAGATCGGCGATACGCTGGAAGCAGGCCACACCATGAACTTCGTTGTAGCCCCGCGGATTGACTGCCCATAACGGACCAGGAAACTCAGCCCGGAGCAAATTGCGCAGGACCATGCCCCCAATGGATTCAGGTTTGGGGGAGGCTCCGATCACCACCAATGACCGGGGAGCGAAAAATCGGCGTAGAAACTGCGTGGCCACGGTAGACCTCATGACGTCGGCTATGAGGATTTCAACCCTACACGGTCAGGGCGCCAAGGTTTAGACCATAGACTAAAGTCGAATCACAACGATGTGACGCGGGCGCTGCTCTCGCTCAGAATGAAGCGACCTCGGACCGGCCGGCGATTCTCAATGATCACTTCGTATCTCACGCATCCCGATATCGCGCTGCACGACATGGGCTCTCACCACCCGGAGTCGCCAATGCGGCTCGAGGCCATTCGCGCCAGACTCATGCTGAGCGGCTTGCTGCAGCAGACGATGCAGTCGGAACCTGGCCCAGCGACATTGCTCCAGCTAGAACGGGTACATGCGCCAGACTACCTCAGTGCACTGGACTCGCAGTGTCCACAAGACGGCCTCCACCAGCTCGATAGCGACACGCGGATGGGCCCCCATTCGCTGGAAGCCGCAGCACTCGGCGCCGGTGCGGCCGTCCGCGGCGTCGATCTTGTCTGCGGCAACCGCGCCGACAATGTCTTCTGTGCCGTTCGCCCGCCCGGTCATCATGCCGAGCGAGCACTGGCGATGGGCTTCTGCTTTTATAACAACGTCGCGGTGGCGGCGGCTCACGCTCGTGCCGTCCATGGTATCGAACGCATCGCGATCCTCGATTTCGATGTCCATCAAGGCAATGGCACGCTGGACATCTTCCATGACGATCCGGCGATCCTGGTCTGCAGCAGTTATCAGGAGGCGTTCTACCCCTGGCGCTATCTGACGGGAGACTGGCCCAATATCGTCAATACGCCATTGGCGGCCGGCACCGGCAGCCTCGGCTTTCGAAACGTGGTCGAACGCGAATGGCTGCCGGCGCTTGAGCGTCATCGACCCCAGCTGGTGCTGCTTTCTAGCGGTTTCGATGCTCATCGCGACGATCCACTGGGGCAATTGGCTCTCGATCACGAGGACTTCTACTGGATCACCATGCTGGCCATGGACGTCGCGCGTCGGCATGCGGGCGGCAAGCTGGTCTCTGTGCTGGAAGGCGGCTACCACCTGAAGACCTTGCCTTTGAGCGTCGAAGCACATCTAACCGCGCTACTGGGTCATCCCTATTCGACCTGATGCTCTCGACAGATCGGTTTCCGCGCAGAGCCCGCATGTCTCGCTGTGATATTCTTGCGCACTGCACTGTACCGATGACTTTTCACGATCTTGATAGAGAGTTCCATGGCCGCCAGTAACGATCAGGATGCCGCACTGCGCATCGCCGCCGGCCGCAAAGCCTTCGTCGAACCCCTGCGTCTGGGCGAGCGGCTCAAGGAGATCCGTCTCTCGAATCAATGGACGCTGGGTGATGTCAGCACCCGCACCGGGCTGGCCCGTTCGACGCTGTCAAAGATCGAGAACAACCAGATTTCACCCACGTTCACCGCCGTCCAGAAATTAATCACAGGCTTAGGCATCGATCTGCCACAGCTGCTCAAGCCGGCCAGACCCAAGCGCCAGTCCAGCGGGCGTCGCGACCTCACCCCGCGAGGCGATGGCAAGCAGCATCCGACGCCCACCTACGAGCATGAACTGCTGTCCTATCAGCTGGCACAGAAGCGAATGATCCCCTTCAAGACAATCGTGCGCGCTCGCCGCTTCGAGGAGTTTCAGGAGTGGGTCCGACATGATGGCGAAGAGTTTCTGATGATTCTCGAAGGGGAGATTCTGATCTACTCCGAATTCTATGAGCCACTGTCGATGACTGCCGGAGATTCGCTGTACTTTGACAGCGACATGGGTCATGCCCTGGTCTCTACCAGTGACGCCGATGCCGTCGTGCTTTCGGTCTGCACCCCCGGCGACGGCGACTGACAACTCGGCTACTGTTATTCACTCCTATCCACTCCTGATTCCCATTCTCTGCAACGACAGGAACCCTTCATGCATCAACTCGATCAACAGACTCGCACCGAACTCGAAGCCGCTGCCTTCCGGCGCCTGCTCCGCCACCTGGATGACAACAAGGATGTCCAGAACATCGACCTGATGATCCTTGCCGATTTCTGCCGCAACTGTCTTTCCAAATGGTTGGTCAGTGCGGCCGAGACGCGCGGCACCGAGCTGGATTACGAAACGGCGCGCGAGTACGTCTACGGCATGCCGTACTCCGAATGGAAAACGCACTATCAGGCCCCGGCCAGTGACGAGCAGCTCGCCGCGCTGGAGGCGCGTCAAGCGCGCAAGGTTGACGCCGATGGCGCAGACACTAGTAACGTAGACACCAATGACATAGACACCAATGACATAGACACCAATGACGCAAAGGGGGATTCATGAGCGAATCGGCCATGATTCCGCTGTCGATCGCCGTATTGACGATCTCGGACACGCGTGACGAGAGCAGCGACCGTTCCGGCCAGACGCTCGTCGAACGCCTGGAAAGCGCGGGCCATCGTCTGGTCGAGAAGCGTATCGTGCCGGACGATATCTACCAGATCCGCGCAGTGGTAGCAGCCTGGATCGCCGATGCCGGCGTGCAGGTGGTGTTGACCACCGGCGGGACCGGTTTTACCGGACGCGATTCCACCCCGGAAGCGATTGCGCCACTGCTCGACAAGCACATCGAGGGCTTTGGCGAACTCTTTCGTCAGCTCTCGTTCGAGGAGATCGGCAGCTCCACTGTTCAGAGCCGCTGTCTGGGCGGGCTGTCCAACGCCACTGTGATCTTCTGCCTGCCGGGTTCGACCGGCGCCTGCCGCACTGGCTGGGACCGTATCCTCGGGGAGCAGCTGGATAGCCGGCATCGGCCCTGCAATTTCGCCAATCTGGTGATTCCCGAGCGAGGTACGCAACTTCATGACTGAGCGATCTACGAACGGGCAATCCAGTGCCAGGCAATCCGCCGGTAAGCTCCAGAGCGTCGAGCAGGCCCTTGACGCGCTACTCCATGGCGTCGAGCGCCTCGAGGGCGAACTCATCGATTGTCTCGACGCCGATGACCGAGTGCTCGCGGACGACGTGCTGGCCACTATCGACGTGCCGCCGGCCGACAATAGCGCCATGGACGGCTACGCGCTGGCCAGTGAAGACAGCGGCAAGCGCCTGCCGGTATCCCAGCGCATCCCCGCCGGGCACGCCGCGCAACCGCTCGCGCCCGGCACCTGCGCCCGTATTTTCACGGGTAGCGAAATTCCGCTCGGCGCGGACTGCGTGGCGATTCAGGAAAACGTCGAGCTGGATGGTGACGAGGCGTTGATTCCGCTCACCCAGCCCGGTCAGAACGTACGTTTGCGAGGGCTCGACGTCAGCGCCGGCGCCCCGCTGCTCGAAGCCGGCACTCGCCTCGGCGCCGCGGCATTAGGGTTGCTGGCGGGGCAAGGGTTGTCGACGGTTAACGTGGTTCGACGCCCGAGAGTCGCGCTACTGCTGACCGGCGATGAGATCATCGAACCGGGCCAAGCGCTGGCGCGCGGGCAGATCTACAACAGTAACGGCCCGATGCTGGCAACGCTGATTCGCCACTTCGGCGGTGACCTGGTCAGCCAGATCAAGGTGGCCGACGACTTCGACACCACGCTGGAACGACTGAAGGAAGCCGCGGCTCAGGCCGACGTCATCGTGACGACGGGCGGCGTCAGCGTCGGCGAGGAGGATCACGTCAAGCCGGCCCTCGAACAGCTCGGCGAGCTCTCGCTATGGCGTCTGGCGATGCGCCCGGGCAAACCGTTGGCGCTGGGGACGATCGGTGACGCGCGTCTGGTGGGCTTGCCCGGCAATCCGGTATCGAGTTATGTCGGGGCTTGGCTCTATCTCCGGCCGCTGCTGGGCAAGTTACAGGGTTGCGACGAGCGGCAATCACTTCCGGTGATCAGTGCCGAGGCGCAGTTCGAAACCCGCACTCAGGGTCGACGCCATTACATGCGCGCCAATCTCGAATTCCAGGGAGAGCGTATTGTGGCGAGTCTTTATCCCGAACAGAGTTCGGCGGTATTGACCTCTTGCGCCGCTACCAATGCGTTCGCGGTGATTCCTGCCGATAGCCATATATGCCCTGGCGACCGCGTCGAGTGTCTGTGGCGCAAGTGACGATGGATCGGCTAAAGATGGCTCGAACTCCGGCGCATCGCTTCATTCGCTGAAGCGGTGCTGCATCTCCGGCCATAAGGTGACGAAGGCAGTTTCGAGAGTGGCGTACTCATCGCGCAGCCAGGGCGTCAGCGCCGCGAGCTGATTGGGGCCGCGCAGGCGCTGGCCGATACCGGCGATGGCACTGCAGGTAAAATCGAAATCCGCGTAGCGCTGCAACCAGTCGCCTTCGATCATCGCCGGCACCATTGCCGCCAGACGCGCGGGTGCCTCGCGTTCGCCTAATACGCTGTAGCAGCGTTCGACCAGCCTGGCATCCGGGTGGCGGCTAGCCAGGAAATGATCCCACACCAGATCCAGCGCGATACCGGTATAACGCCGCTGCGCTTTTGGCGCCAGCTGCAACAACCGCAGAACTTCGGCGTGATGATCGATGACGGCATCGACCCGACGATGGTGGCGGATGCCAGCAGCCACTGCCATCGGCCAGGGCTCCAGGCGAGCGCCCTTGACGCCATCGGCGATCAGATTGCCGTAGAGGAAATCATCACTGCCGTGACAGGAGAGCCAGGCGTGGGCGAGAAAATTCATGAGCGGAAAGTCGCCTGCCGGTCGCTAGAGACAGTTGGTCGGCTTGGGTAGTCCGGCCAACCGGGCACCAACCTTGGCCGGACTTTCGGGAAAGAGTTGCATCAGATAGATCGAATTGCCCTTCTCTTCACCCAACGACTGCTTGACCGCCTTCACCAGCGGGCGCATCGCAGGTGACGCCTCGAAGCGCTGGTAAAAGTCGCGTAGCACCGCGATCACTTCCCAATGGGCAGGGGTCAGCTCACGGCCGTCATCCGCCGCCAACACCTCGGCGACGCCAGCCGACCAGTCATCGAGCGATACCAGGTAACCTTCGGGGTCCAGTGCAATGGACCGTCCATCCATCTGTATTGTTCTTGCCGTCGTCGTCATCAGAACCAGCTCACGCAGCGTTCATGGGTTTCCGTCAAGGCCAGGAATCCTTTCATATCCACCACGGCAATGGCGGGGCTCACTCGCCCCGTCAGACCGCGAGACACGAGATCTTCTTCGAGCACCGACACTCGCCCCCCGAACGCCTCGAGCAGATCGCCGGCAGCAGGCAGCGCCGCATAGCAGGCATCTTCGATCAGGAGTAACTGATCACTCGCGCCAAAAGCTTCGCTCAGGTCTCGATAGACGGCGATCGACTGCGGAGATCGGTTAAGCAGATGCAACAACATGGCATGCGTTCCGGACTCAGAAAATCAGTGTATGGGGTTGAATCTGCATCAGCTCGGCCACCGCTTCAGCGGTCAAGGGCTTCACCGGCAAGATCAAGTCGTCCACCGATAGGCCGCGCTCGGTAAGCGCCGCTGCGCTGACCCATAACGACTCGATATCGTACATCTCCAGCATTGCCAGCTGAGGATGGGTGCCCTTCTGGCCCAGCGCCCCGGCCTGCTGACCTTTCAGCAGCGCGTACACGCCATCGCCCTGGAACAGCAGACCGACACGCTGGCCGAACGCCGCCGCGACCAGCGCGACGTCGATTCCCTCGCGTAGCCAATGGCTGCCATGGGGCGGATGGCGCAGCACGACCATCAGGTCCTGCGGCTCGATGTCGGAAGCGTGAACACTCGTCATGGGGCAAACGTGATCAGTCGATCGTTGTTGAGCATGGCATCAACCAACTGGCCAATACCGGTCAGTTCAAACGGGGCTTCGACATTATGCAAAGGGAGCCCGTGGCGGCGGGCTTCGTCGGCGTTCAGCAGGCCTCGTCGCAGACCGGCCGCAATGCAGACCAACAGCTGCGTACCGTAATCCTGGTGAAGCCGCTTCCAACCCTCGGCCAGATGGACTTCGTCCTGCGGCGGCGACATCAGAGCGGAGGCATTGTGCACACCATCATGGTAGAAAAACACGGTTGCCAGCCGGTGCCCACCCGTGACGACGGTATCCGCGAAGCGCAACGCCGATAGCGCCGCCTGATGGGTATAGGGCGCGCCATGGACCAGCAACGCGTAATTCAGCATGACACTGCGGCTCCCGTTCGGTCGGTCATAAAGAGTCTGGCAGCCAACATGGTAGCAAACGATGAAGCCCCACCGTAGTGGGGCTTCGAAATGGTAATGGAACCTCGAGATAGTGATAGTAATGGAACCTCGAGATAGTCGATATCACCTCATGATCTCTAGTCGCGAGACATGACGCCCAGAATCGACAGCAGGCTGAGGAACAGGTTGTAGATCGACACGTAGAGCGTGACGGTCGCGAGGATATAGTTTGTCTGACCCGCGCGGTTCACGATCTCGCTGGTCTGGTACAGAATCGCCGCTGACGAGAACAGCACGAAACCGGCGGACACTGCCAGTGCCAAACCAGGGATGTTGAAGACCATCGCCGCGACCATTGCCAGCACCAGCACGATGGCGCCAGCCATCATGAAGTTGCCGAGAAAGCTGAAGTCCTTACGCGTGATCAACGCCACCGCAGAAAGCCCCAGGAACGTCGCCGCAGTCATGCCCAGCGCCGTCATCACCAGCTGCGCGCCATTGGGAATCGACAGATAGAGGTCGATGATCGGCCCCAGCGTGAAACCCATGAACCCGGTGAAGGCGAATATCGCCGCAATCCCAGCCCCCGAGTTCGCAGTCTTGTGAACCAGGAACATCAGACCGTAGGTGCCGATGAAGAACACCAGGATGTTAAGCTGCTTGACGCCCAGTGCCATGGCGGCGCCGGCGGTCACGGCAGAAAATAGCAGCGTCATGGCCAGCAACATATAGGTGTTACGCAACACCTTATTGGTGCTGACCGCGCTTGATCGACGATCCGTGATGTCTTGCGACGTTCGAAAATCCATTGTAGTCCCCTTAGTTCTATTGACGCTCACCCATTGACCACAATGCCCTTGCAAAGTTCCCCTGACAAGCGTTATACGATCGATCCAAAGCGAAATAAGTTGTTGAAAGCTAAAGAAGCTATTGACCTATTCAGATGAGCTGGTAGTATTCCACGCCGTAAGCCGGAGGGATGGCAGAGCGGTTGAATGCACCGGTCTTGAAAACCGGCGTAGGTTAATAGCCTACCCAGGGTTCGAATCCCTGTCCCTCCGCCACTTTTTGAGAAAGGTCAGCTACTTAGCTGGCCTTTTTGCGTTTCCGTCGTGGCTCGAAATCCGCCGAAAGCGTTGTACTGCTTCTACATGGAGCGCTTCCGTCGAGATCAAGCGTTGGACTCGATGAATTTATCAACGACCTCGCCGGACTCCTGAACCCGTCCACAGAGCTCAGCCGATGGCTGTTGATCGGGATGCTCGTCCAGGCTTGCCAGCTCGGCGTCGATGCTCTCGTAATCATTCTGTTCCCGAAGTGCCTTGAACTCGTTCTGAAATTTTTCGAGAACCGACTGTGGATCATCGACACCCTTCAGAAACGCAAGAAAATCGGCCCGTTTCTCCGTCATCGATGACCGGATACCATCCCGGCTGCACTCGAAATCAGCAGCATTGGCAGTTACCGAGATGAAGGAAGTTGCCACAGTCACGATAACGGTGCCTAGCATCCAAAATTTGTTCATGTGTCACTCCTGATTGCTTGAAGAATGAAGCCTCTCGAACCTGTATTAAACCATCAACCCACTCGCGGTAATCGATTTCTATCCAATATCCGTAGCCATTCATCTATCAACCAGCACAACGACGGGCGCCTGCCGGACGCTAGAGTGCAGAAGCCAAAGCTGTCATAGTGAGCAACCCACGACTTGAAAATGGATACTTCATTGAATTACATAAAAAATATCGCGTTAGCCGCGGCCATCGGTGCCGTGTTTTCTTCGACCCAGGCAGTCGCAGACGACTTCGAGTGCTCCTCTGATGGCTTGATGCAGCATGTCAGCCAACAGACTCAGCAGATCGACGACTATATTTCCAGCAGCGACAATCCGCAGCAGACTCAGCAGGATCTGACGAGCATGGCGCGGGGGTTGCGGGAGAACGGTCAGGTTTCCAATCACGATGAAGAAATGAAGAAGCTGGCGAGCGGCGCTGACTTCGAACCATCCCAGTCTTTCTGTGACGATATGCAGACCACCATCTCCGCTATCCAGTCTTACATGGAGAGTCATCCACAGTAATTCTCATCGAGCGAAGCCATTATCGAGCTTAGTGAAGCCATCTGTGCGGCTATCTATGCGACCATGGCGCAGACTAGGGCTTGGCTTTCTTTGGTTGACGATGCTGATACGGGTCTGAACAGTGCTACCCTGCAGTTAATCTCCAGTGATGTAGCCAATGCACCGTGCGCTAATTCTCTTCATCGTTCCCCTTCTCGTGGCAGGTTGTGTGTCGGCGAAGCCGCGGCTGTCGGCTACGAACTTCCTGCGGGACAGCGGTACCTGCGAACGTCAGACGCACCAGATCGGGGGTGAGCCCGAATATCAGTTATGCATGGCTCAACTGGGATGGCCTGATCCGCAGACGCAGGTGGCGAGAGAACAAGCGGACGATAGCAGTGGCGACCGTAATAACGGCCTGATCGACGAGGCCATCAACGGTCTTCAATTCGGCCTGCAGTGGGCTCTGGATCCCGGGTGAGCGGATATGAAGCAACCTGGAAACGCTCCAGGTTCGATGACTCTTCGCGTTCTGGCTTTTACCCTTGAGTACGCCAACTCATCCTCACCGCCGCTGTACTCCCCCCAACAGCTGTACAACACGAGTATCTCGGCTAACCTGATCATCAGACTCATTTAGAGGATTCCATCATGTCAGAACCGTTTGTCGAGATTCGAAAGACGCACAAACCGGGTAACCCCGAACAGGTTTGCTATGAGGTTTACGATAGTGATACCGGAGGAAGTCTGGGCCATTTCGATGACGTCACCCAGGCACAGAAGCGTGCCGACAGCATGAACCGAATGACGTCTCGCGAGACCGGCAAGCGATTGGACAACCCTACCGAAGAGGCTGAAGTCGAGTAGTACGGCACGCCTTGGAATATCAGATTTGACCGGTTCATTGGTAGAGACGCAGCCCGACGCGGGTTACGCGATTGCCTTCCATTTCGCTGACGACCCAGTGGAACCCGTGCCAGTCGATATCGTCCCCCACGACGGGATGCCCTCCCACCCGGAGCGCCACGAATTCCCCTAGGGTCATTTCCTGTTCGCCGGGGCTCAGGGTCAAGCCATAAGCATCGGCCACTTCTTGCATCAACGCTTCGCCATCCAGTGTGAAAGTCCCGAAAAACGCGCGCTCCCGCTTGAGCTTTGCTTCGCCATTGAACAACCGGTTGAGCGACGGCAGGTCGCCAGTTCTTCCGATCAGACAGATGACGTCGCGCAGACATAGGCGGGTGCTTCCCTTGGGGTGCAACATCGCGTGCTGACGGAAAATCGCCGAGATCAGTGTGCCCGATGGCAGGCGCAGTAGACGAATCGGTACGTCATCGAGCGATTCGTTCTCGACCTTGTAGATGAACATTTCATAGTCGTTTTCGGGCAGCACACCCAGCTGACCACGGCGGTCCGGCGTAGCGCTTTCCGGCAGCACGACGCGCATCCAGTGCGCGACGCGTGCCAGCGTCGATCCTTGAAGCAGAAGCGAAATCAACACGACGAAGAACGCCACGTTGAAATAGAGCGAGGCGTTTTCGACACCGCTGATGACGGGAAAAATCGCCAACACGATGGGAACCGCGCCTCGGAGCCCGACCCAGGAGATGAAAAAGAGCTCTCGCCAGCGGAAATTGAAGAACGGCAACAGCGAAACCATCACGGCGACGGGGCGTGCCAGTACGATCAACGCCACTGCCAGAATGGCGCCGGGTATGGCGTAGTCGATCATCTCGGACGGCGTCACCAACAACCCCAACACCAGGAACAGACCGATCTGACTGAGCCACGCCAGCCCGTCATGCACCGGCAGAATATGGTTGAGATGGCGGCCTGGCTGGTTGCCGATCATCAGCCCCGTGAGGTAGATGGCCAGGAATCCGCTGCCGCCGGCGGCACTGGTCGCGCCGAAAATACAGAACCCCAGCGCCAGCGCGAGCAGAGAGTAGAGACCCGGCGCCAGGTCCAGCCAGCGCAGCAGCTTGGCCGACACCCAGCCCCCGCCCAAGCCGACAGCGAGGCCCAGGCCGAACTGGAGAATGAAGTGCATCAGCGTCTCCCACACCCCACCGATAGAACCCGTGAGCATCTCGGCCAGCGTGATGGTCAGGAAGATCGCCATCGGATCGTTGGTACCGGACTCGATCTCTAGCGTCGCCCCTACCCGCTCGTTGAGGTTAACGCCCTGGCCCTTGAGCATCGAGAACACCGCTGCGGCATCCGTCGAACCGACGATCGCGCCCACCAGCAGACCTTCGACCAGACTCAGATCGAGTAGCCACATCGCCAACAGGCCGACAATGCCGCTGGTCAGAAAGACGCCGATGGTCGCCAGCGACAGCGCTGGTTTGAGCCCCACGCGAAAGGTCCGGAAGCGCGTACGAAGGCCGCCATCGAGCAGGATCATCGCCAACGCGAGATGGCCGATCAGAAACGCTTGAGAATAATCATCGAATTGTAAGCCGAGCACGCCCTCCTCTCCGGCCAGCATGCCAAGCCCCAGAAAGATGACGAGCAGCGGTACGCCAATCCGCGACGAGACGCGGCTGGCCAGAATACTGAGGGTTATCAGTGCCCCGCAAACGAGGAAGAGGCTATTGATCGAGTCCAAGAATCAGCCGTTGGTTAGGTTGAAAAGATGAAATTCAACAGACAGTATGCCACGTACGCGAAAACTTGCGCGGCTGGAAAGCACTGTGAATTTAAGCTTTTAGCCAGTGAGGATGATGTAGCACCCGGTCTCTCGCTGCTTCACCATGGAGTGACAACAATAGCGCCAATGCCCGCATGCCGGAACGATAAGGCGTGAGCGCCGGTAGCGTTTGATGATGACGATAACTACTGATAAAGGCATCGCGTTGGGTAGCGTTTTCAAGAATCAACTCGAGCAGACACAGATCGAACTCCAGCGGCGCCCACACCAGCGCTTCCCAGTCACTCCAGAACCAATCCATCGCCCCCGCCAGGAACTGATCGCGACGCAGATCGGGTAGCGACCAGACGGCCCGCGTGGGCAATGGCAAGGAGGGCACTTCGCCAATCCAGGCACGATGTGGGTGATTCTCGATAAAGGCGTGGGCGTGTTCCGGCCAGCGCGTCAGCGCCAGGATATCACCCGCGGGATGACCGAAACCCGGTAACGCTTCATGGTGCAACAACCCCAGCTGATGACCGAGACGCTGAGCCAATGCCGCGTCCATCGCCGGCGGTTCCGCTCGGCGCCACGGCAGGCTCCAGAGCGGCGCGTTCTGTAATCGACCCAGGAATGTCAGCGGCAACGGGGCCAGCGGCAGACGCGGCGGCAGCATGCCCGGTATCCGAGTCAATGCCTCCGGTGATTGCCAGCGGTCAAAACCGAATAGTTGCCCAAGTCCCCACCAGAACCCGTCGGTTGCTGGCGATCGTCTCGCCAGCTTGAACAGTTGCGGCGACAACTCGTTACTGCGCCATAGCCAATTGGCACTATCCGGCCAGCGCAGCACCAGTGGCGTGAGTGGCTTGCCGGTCAATACCGATACTCGGTGTGTCAGATCGGCATCCGCTCGGGTTGGAAGGTCTCGAATCGTCAATGGACTTCATCCTTGCATCGGTCCACCCATCGCCTGTGGGCAGGCGGCTATGGGCAGCGTACAATCACGGGCACTGGATAGGGGTGCCCATACGACGGGCTGAGAGTGCGAGCATGCACAACCCTGGAACCTGAACCGGCTAGTACCGGCGGAGGAAATGCCAGCAGTTCTCGCATGACTTCGCCTGGTTCCTTCAACGGGAGTTGTCATGTCACCACCCGGGCTTCTGGTCCGACAGGCGTCGCTCACCTTCGGTGATCGCCCGCTGTTTCACGAACTTCAGGCTCGCTTCGACGCAGGTAGCTGGACTTGTCTGCTCGGCCGTAGCGGCAGCGGCAAGAGTTCGTTACTGCGCATGATCGCCAGCCTGAAGCTGCCTGACAACCACCATCTCGATCTCGAAACCAGTGACGGTGCGCCTCTGGCGGGCCGATTGGCATGGATGGCGCAGCAGGATCTGCTCGTGCCTTGGCACCGTGTGGTGGGTAACGTGATGCTCGGCGCTCATTGGCGAGGGCGTCCCACCTCTACTGATCGCCAGCGTGCCAAGCAGTTGCTGGCGCAGGTCGGACTCACTGACAAGGCCGATCAATGGCCAGGCGAACTCTCCGGTGGCCAGCGTCAGCGCGTCGCCCTCGCCCGCACCCTGTTCGAGAACGCGAGCGTCGTGCTGATGGATGAACCCTTCTCCGCTGTCGATGCCATCACTCGGCTGGAGCTCCACGAGCTCGCCAGTCGACTACTCTCCGAGCGTACCGTGATCATGGTTACGCACGACCCGCTGGAAGCGCTGCGGTTAGCCGATCGAATCTTGATCCTGCAGGGAGATCCCGCCCGGCTGGTGTCGATTCCGGCGCCCGAAGGCGCTCGCCCTCGCCCGCTCGACAATAGCGAACTGCAACGTCGTCAGGCCGAGCTGGTAACGCAGCTGCGGGAGACGACGGATGCCTGATCGTGCAATCTTGGGCCGGTTCATTCGGCCCATGTTGGCGCTCATTGTTCTCGTCGCTATCTGGCAGATCATTCTGACCGTGACTGGCGTGCCGCGCTATATCCTGCCTTCGCCAATGGCCGTTGGCTGTGCCTTGATCGAGCAGCGGGCGTTACTCGCCCATCACGCGGTTATCACTGCCATCGAGATCGTGGCCGGGCTGATCGGCGGCATCCTGCTGGGGTTGGCGACCGCCCTGGCGCTGGCCCGCTTTCGTGCGCTGCGACGAACGCTGCTACCCCTACTGCTGATCAGTCAGGCCATCCCGCTGTTCGCGCTGGCGCCGATTCTGATGCTATGGCTCGGCTACGGGCTGGGTCCGAAGATACTGATGGCAATGGTCATCATCTACTTTCCAGTCGCCTCGACCGGCTACGACGGGTTGCGCCAGACGCCGCAGGGCTGGCTGGATCTGGCCCAGACGTTCGGGCTGAATAGACGCCAACGGCTGTTGAAGGTCCAGCTACCGGCCGCGTTACCCTCGCTCGCCTCGGGGCTACGGATGGCGGCCAGCGCCGCGCCGATCGGTGCGGTAATTGGTGAATGGGTCGGCTCGAGTCAAGGGCTTGGCTATTTGATGTTGAACGCCAATGCCCGGTTACAGATCGATCTGATGTTTGCCGCCCTGGTCGTGCTGGTCGCTTTCGCCGTCCTTCTCTACTTCGGCGTCGATGCGGCATTGAGACTGGCGATGCCGTGGCAGCAGGACCGGGTATCGGCCGATGACTGAATTCGCTCGGCCAACCGCTGCAGGCCATCGTGCTTTGCATGCAAACATCAATAAGCACGATCAATCACCATCATCAATCACAACCCTCCACTCTACCCGACGGGAAACTTAAAATGATCATTTTACGCTCGATGCGTTGGCGTCGCGGGCTGGCCATGAGCCTGGCACTGTTCGGTCTCATCCTGGCGTTGCCGGCACTGGCACAGGAAAGCGACGACGACCTGGCACCGCCGCGGATGATTCCCATGAGCGTGATGCTCGACTGGTACGTCAATCCGGTTCACGCCCCGATCATCATCGCCAAGCAGCGCGGCCTGTTCGAAAAGCGCGGACTGGATGTCGACATCCAGTCTCCCGCTGACCCCAGCGTCCCGCCCAAACTGGTCGCTGCCGGACGCATCGATCTCGCCGTTAGCTACCAGCCGCAGCTGCATCTGCAGGTCGATCAGGGGCTACCGATCGTTCGGGTTGGCACGCTGATCGCCACGCCGTTGAATGCACTGCTGGTACGAGCAGACAGCGGGATCGACGATATCTCCCAGCTCGCGGGCAAGAAAATTGGTTATTCGGTCGGTGGCGTCGAGGAAGCGCTGCTCGCGGCGATGCTCGAGCACAACGGGTTGAGCCTGAAGGATGTCGAACTGGTCAACGTCAACTTCTCACTGACTCCTGCCCTGATCAGTGAAAAAGTGGATGCCGTCACCGGCGCGTTTCGTAATTTCGAGCCGGCGCAGATGAAACAGGAAGGTGTCGAAGGCAAGGCGTTCTATATCGAGGAGCAGGGAGTTCCCGACTACGACGAGCTGATCTTCGTCGCCAATCGGGATACCCTCGATCAGCACCGCGATGCCGATCGCCGCTTCATGGATGCCATCGGCGAGGCGACCTCGTGGATCATCAACCATCCTGACGAAGCATGGCAGAGCTTCATTGCTTATGATCCTTCGCTGGATACGCCACTGAACGCCGCGGCGTGGAAAGCCACCCTGCCGCGCTTCGCGCTGCGTCCGTCGGCGCTCGATAGCAAGCGCTATCGCGACTTCGAAGCGTTCCTGCTCGAGCGGGGTCAGATCAAGGCGCAGAGCCCGGTCTCTCGTCTTGCGGTGGATCTCAACGCTCCCTAGTGG
>Ga0207878_100236_pt1 | contig 31628 bp, 24 predicted proteins | sample LinPmetageLP41_FD_184053 | JGI IMG/M metagenome (GOLD analysis project Ga0207878, IMG submission 184053) | Marine viral communities from the Pacific Ocean - LP-41 (SPAdes) | ecosystem: Environmental > Aquatic > Marine > Oceanic | place: Pacific Ocean | collected 2010-08-27 | reverse complement strand
CAGGGCGTGATGCTGCTGAACAGCGTCCTGACGGTGGAGCAGGGCAATGCCGGTTCTCACCGCAATCGCGGCTGGGAGACGTTCACCGATCGCGCCATTCAGGTCGTTAACGAGCATTGCGATGGCGTCGTGTTCCTGCTGTGGGGCAGCTACGCACAGAAGAAGGCGAACTTCGTCGATCGCCACAAGCATCTGGTGCTGCATGCGCCGCATCCGTCACCGCTTTCGGCACATCGGGGGTTCTTCGGTACGCGCCATTTCTCCCAGGCCAACGCGTTTCTCCATGAACGGAACCTAGACCCCATCGATTGGCAATTACCCGCCAGCGTCGCCTGACTCTGGCTCCTCGCGTACAATATCGGCGTTTACTCCATTTTGACGAAGGCGCTGATCATGAGTGTGCATCCCATCTCCCACCCCCTGGTCAAACACAAGCTCGGACTGATGCGGGCGGCCGACATCAGCACCAAGAGCTTCCGTGAACTGGCCTGCGAGGTGGCCAAGTTGCTGACCTACGAGGCGACTCAGAACCTGGAGATGGAGCCGGCGACGATCGAGGGCTGGAACGGCTCGCCGATCGAGGTCGAACAGATCAAAGGCAAGAAAGTCACCATCGTGCCCATCCTGCGCGCCGGCTTGGGAATGCTCGATGGCGTTACCGACCTGATCCCCAGCGCGCGTATCAGCGTCGTGGGGCTTTATCGTAACGAAGAGACGCTGGAACCGGTGCCCTATTTCGAGAAGTTCGTCAGTGACCTGGACGAGCGCCTGGCAATCGTCATCGATCCCATGCTCGCCACCGGTGGGTCGATGGTAGCGACGCTGGATATGCTCAAGCAGCGGGGTTGCCAGCAGATCAAAGTGATCGTCCTGGTAGCGGCACCGGAAGGAATCGAACGGGTACAGCAGGCCTATCCGGATATCGAGATCTACACCGCGGCTATCGACGAACGGCTCGATGAGAATGGCTACATCGTTCCGGGGCTGGGCGATGCCGGCGACAAGATATTCGGTACCCGGTGAGCGAGCGTATCGATGTTACGGGTTCGGTCACCGGCGTTCTGCTCGCCGGCGGACGCGGGCGACGCATGGGCGGTGTCGACAAAGGCTGGGTGATGCTCGATGGCGTGCCCTTGGTGCAGCGCGCGATACAGCGTCTGACGCCCCAGGTAGATCAAATCGTTATCAGCGCCAATCGTCATGTCGATCGCTATCGCCGCCTGGGCTATCCCGTGGTCACGGATCCCTTGCCTGACTACCCCGGCCCGTTGGCCGGCTTGTCGGGCGCCATGCAAACGATTGCCACGCCTTGGATACTACTGACGCCCGTGGATATGCCATGGCTGCCCGCCGAGGTGCTGAGCCGACTTTCAAGCGTGGCCGATGAGGCGGATATCGTGGTCGCCCATGATGGTGAGCGCCTTCAGCCTCTGGTGGCGTTGATACGCAGTTCGTTACGCGAGGATCTGACTCGATGGCTGCAGACGGGGGGAGGCAAAGTTATTGCCTGGTACGCTCGACACCGCTGGTGTCAGGTCGATTTTTCCGACCGTAACGCGCAGTTCGCCAATTTCAATACCCAGCGAGAGATTGAACGGGCGGCGTATCACGAGCCACCTGATGCGTCGCGCAGAAGCCATGATGAATAAGACCCTCGCTACGCTCGAATGCGATATCCCTTTATTGGGTATCGCTGCCTGGAGCGGAACCGGTAAAACGACGCTGCTGGAGGCCTTGCTGCCCCGACTGCGCGAACGGGGATGGCCGACCGCCGTCATCAAGCACGCCCACCATGAATTCGATATCGATCAGCCGGGCAAGGATAGTCACCGTTTGCGTAAGGCAGGGGCGACGCCGATGGTGGTGGCGTCCGGGCGGCGCTTTGCACTGATGATGGAAACGCCCCATCAGCAGGAACCTGATTTACCGCTGTTGGTGGCGCAGGTTGCGGCTTTGCACCCCGCATTGATTCTGGTCGAAGGATTCAAGAGCTGGCCGATCTCCAAGCTGGAATTGTATCGTGGTGATTGCGATCAGCCGCTAGCCGCCGAGACCGATCCTTGGGTCCAGGCCGTGGCCTACAAGCCGGAGGAGATGCCCAGCTTTATTCTCGAACGATTGCCAGCGAAGGTGACGCGTCTGGATCTGGATGATCTCGATGGCATTCTCGACTGGATCATTGATTGGGCGGCTCGGCAGCGAAATGAGCGACACTGAATGACCGCGGTCTGGCCATCGATATTCCAACGTATTCTGCAAGTTGCATCATGTGAATGACAGACGTCGTTGGGTCGACCACACTATACTCAACGTTTGATTCATGATTGAAAAGCGAGGCGAATTCAGCATGACGCTCACGCATCTCAATGCGCGTGGTGAAGCGCACATGGTCGATGTCGCCGATAAGCAGGAGACGCGACGGGAAGCCCGCGCCCGTGGTGCCGTCCACATGCAGGCTTCGACCTTGGCGTTGTTATCCGAAGGGGGGCTGCCCAAGGGCGATGTCCTGGCTACGGCGAGAATTGCCGGGATTCAAGCTGCCAAGCGGACTCATGAATTGATTCCACTTTGCCACGCGCTGGCGCTGTCGAAAGTCAGTGTCGAATTTAGTTTGGATATCTCGCGGAGCTGTGTTCATGTCGAGGCGTTTTGTCGACTCAATGGGCGTACCGGCGTTGAGATGGAGGCATTGACGGCGGTCTCGGTGGCGTGCCTGACGCTCTACGATATGTGCAAGGCGGTCGACAAGGGCATGACCATCGATGGAGTATGCCTGGAAGAGAAGCGGGGTGGCCGTTCCGGTGATTGGTCACGGGAGGATGTGTCCGAAGCGACCCGTGGCTCACGAGGCGAATCCGAAGCGGTAGCGGTGTCGAATGGAGTCGCAGTGCAATTTCTAGCCGAGCTCCGCGAGCGGTTCGAGACCGCCGAGTATGCTCTGGAATGGGAGCAGCTACCTTCTCACGACATTGCCGGCGTCAAGCTGGCCTTGATCAAGCAGGATCCGAAGTTCAAGGCACTGCTGAATCAACGCGTCCTGTGCGCGCGCAACGAAGCCATGAGCCAGGACTCAGCCGTGATCGCGCCCGGTGATGAGATTGCGTTCTTCCCCCCGGTCACCGGCGGTTGAACGTGAGGAGTTCGTCATGAAGATTGCTATAAGCGTTCAGGATGCAGTCTTCGATCTGACAACGGAACAGCATCGTCTGACGGCGGCGCGTTGCGATATCGGTGCCGTTGTCAGTTTCACCGGATGGGTCAGAGATTTCAACGAACGCCCCGATATCACTGCTCTGACACTGGAGCACTTTCCCAAAATGACGGAGAAGGTGCTGCATGAGATCGCTCTGGAAGCCGGCGAACGCTGGGCGTTGCAGGGCGTGACCATCATTCATCGAGTCGGGCGTCTCGAACCTGGAGACGCCATTGTGCTGGTCATGACCGCCAGTGTGCACCGTCGCGCGGCATTCGAGGCGTGTGATTTCATCATGGATTATCTAAAAACGCGGGCTCCCTTCTGGAAAAAAGAGCATACCGATAATGGCTCTTATTGGGTGTCCGAACGGCAAAGCGATCGCGAGGCCGCGGATCGCTGGGAGCATTCATGACCGCTTTGATCGACAAGTTCTCGCGTCAGATTCGTTATGTAAGAATCTCTGTGACGGATCGGTGCGATTTTCGCTGCGTTTACTGCATGAGCGAAGAGATGACCTTTCTACCGCGGGCTCAGGTCCTGACGCTAGAAGAGCTGTATCAGGTGGCGCGTGCCTTTACCGAGCTGGGCGTGGAAAAGATACGCCTGACGGGGGGAGAGCCCCTGGTACGCAAGGGTATCGATGATCTGGTGACGGATATCGGCACGTTGCCGGGATTGAAAGACTTTGCCATGACGACCAATGGTGCCGGACTACGTCGTCATGCCCAGGTATTGCACAGGGGCGGCATGACCCGTCTCAACATCAGTCTGGATTCTCTGGATCCGGAGCGTTTCAAGCAACTGACACGAACGGGAGATTTATCCAAGGTCGTAGACGGCATTCACGCGGCGCAGGATGCGGGCTTCGAGCGGATCAAGCTCAATGCGGTCATATTACGTGGGCGCAATGACGATGAAGTTCTCGATCTGGTGGATTTCGCTCGCGATGAACATCTGGATATCAGCTTCATCGAAGAAATGCCGCTAGGCGATGTATCGGATCACTCGCGTGGAGAGACTTTCTATTCCAGTGACGACGTGCAGGCAACCATCGAATCTCGCTACGCTCTGATGCCGTCGCCGGAAACGACACTGGGACCCTCGCGATATTTCCGTATGCCCGGCAGCGACTGTCGCGTGGGCTTTATTTCGCCCCATAGTCATAACTTTTGCAGTACCTGTAACCGGGTTCGCGTGACGGTCGAAGGTAGATTGTTACTTTGCTTGGGCAATGAACACTCGGTGGATCTGCGAGAGACCTTGCGCCGTTATCCGGGAGAGCTGGAGCCGTTGAAGGATCAGATTGTCGCAGCGATGGATTTGAAGCCGGAGCGCCATCATTTTTCGACTGACGGCGACGTGCAAGTCGTTCGCTTCATGAATATGACCGGCGGTTAAAGCGCTTTATCTTCGATCCCTGAGGTATTTGTTTGAATAAAGGCACGCGAATTACGCGTGCCTTTTTGATTTATTTACTTGCCAAAAAGAGCGATAAGAATATACTTTCATTAAAACAAGCGGTGTAATGCCGTATCGGAATCTAGCAAGGAGAGGACGATGTCCACCGAGTCACTGGAACGCATCGCTCGCAATAAGAATGTTGCTCGTGCTGCGGCGCGTCAGCTGAGCATGGAGCAATTGCATAAGCTGTCCGAAGTTATCTTGGAAGTGATCGAGCAGAAGCAGCAAGAAGATCATGAACGCCTGAAAGAAGAAGCTGACAAGCAGAAGAAGTTGGCTGAGATTCGTGAGGCGATGAATAGTGCCGGATTGTCGATGGACGATTTAGTGGGCGAACAACCGCGCAAGCGTCGTGGTCGTCCGCCCAAGAATGCCAGCAAGGGCTGATTCAGGCTTCAATGCCGAGAGGCATGCTCGATATTGGCGTCGGAAAGTAAAAATCGAGTTGGTGTCGTCTGTCTAAGAAAAAGCGTGTCTGTTGCAAAACAGACGCGCTTTTTTCGTCTACCGATGCTTAGCGTGAGGATATCGTGCGAACTTCATACTCGGGCTGAGGGTCAACTGGCATCAATTGAAGATGGATTTCCGGTAAAACGGGTAGGCGTTGTTGCAGCCAGTCTCGTAGTGGGCCGAAAAGTTGCTGACGAAGCTGCAATAGTGTCTCTGCCGTAATCGCGTCTATTCGTGCATCCAGCCAATCAGTCAGAGCCTCCTCGTCCAGAGGAAGTGATGTTTCGCTATCCCAGAGCAGTCGGCCGATGCGAGTCCAGCCCGTCGCGGTTGGCAGCACGTTTAGCGCGATCGATAGCGTCAGTGCATGCTGGCGAGCTGAAACCGGCGATGTCCGCTCACCGGGTCGCATGCGAGAGGCAATCAACTGAGGCCTCAGATGATGCTGGATTGTGGATACCAGGGTTTCAGCGTCCAAGGCCAAGACGGCGCCGTTCTTGACCCGTTGAGGCACTTGAATGCCGAGGTTGGAGGCCAGCTCGCGATGAGCCTCCTGATGTGAAGCCTCCCCATGAACCGGTAACAGCATTTTCGGCTGTAACCAGCGATAGAGCTGACGCAATTCCTCTCGAGCCGGATGCCCCGAGGCATGAAGGGCCGGGTCGGTATTTTCATCGTGCACGCTGACACCAAGCCGCTTGAAGCCGGCTTTGAGCCGTTCGATGGGGCGCTCGTTACCGGGAATGGCTCGGGCCGAGAAAATGACATCGTCCTCCGGCTGCAGGTCTACCGCGGGGTGCCTTCCCTGGGCCATCCGCGACAAGGCCGAACGTGGTTCTCCCTGACTCCCGGTAGCGATAATCAACACTTCTTCGGCATGGAGATAGCCCAGATCGTGCGTAGGTACACGGGGAGGGAAATCATCCAGGTATCCCAACTGCAGGGCGATCGACACCATCCGCTCCATCGAACGGCCCAGCAGCGCGACTCGGCGTCCGCTGCGTTCGGCAATCCCACCCAATGCCTTGATCCGAGCGATGTTGCTGGCAAAACAGCTGACCACGACGCGACCACGGCAGTTCTGGATGACGGCTTCCAGCGCGCCGGCGGCTTCCGTCTCGCTACGCGAGTGCCCCTCGACATCGGCATTGGTCGAATCGGCTACCACGAGATCGACAGGGGCTAGAGCCTGAAATTGGGCCGCAGATAGCGGTCTGCCGATGAGTGGGCGCTCGTCCAGCTTCCAGTCACCGGTATGCAGGACACGATAGCGCGGCGTGATGATGGAGAGCGCGCAACTTTCCGGTATCGAATGCGTCACCGGTAAAAAGGTGACGTTGAAAGGCCCGGTCGTCACGCTGGCTCCGGGTTGAACGGGTTTGAGCGCGTCGGTCTTGAGCCCCTGCTCGATGAACTTGGCTCGCAGCAACTCGATAGCCAGCGGGGTGGCATAGACCGGACAGTTCCAGCGGGGCCAGATCCAGGCGAGGGCACCCAGATGATCCTCATGGCCGTGCGTGATGAAGATTGCCGAGGGAACCATGGCATGGGCTGCCAGATGTTCGACATCGGGGATCTGGAGCGGTTGATCCGGCAGATCCTGACGGATCATCATGCCGCAGTCGACGGCTATCCAGTCGCCATCATAGCCATAGAGCGACAGATTCATGCCGATCTCACCGCAGCCACCCAACGGATGGAACAGCAGCGGTGGGTAAATGCGGGGGCGGATCTGTGCGCGCGGACGGAACATCGGCATCCTTGAAGAGTGAAATCTGGTTTCACTATAAGTCATGCCTCTCGGCCCGCTCAAACCTGTCGAAGCGATGGCTGACCCTGAGGTTGGGTTATACAATGCCGTTCTCGTCGACGCGACGGGCCGTGCCGGGTCACCGCGAAGACGATCGGTCATGCTGAAGAATCAGTCAGCGCGTTCCGAGTCAAAGCGTATTTTCGATTCATAGAGTGTTGCCGAGAGCCATGCCACACAATTACCGTTTGATCGTTTCCTGTCCCGACCGCGTGGGCATCGTCTCGCGCGTGTCGGGATTCATCGCTGCTCAGAACGGCTCGATCATCGAAGCCAGTCAGCACTCGGACCTGGATGCGGGGCGCTTTTTCATGCGCTACGACATCCAGTCCGATGCGTTGAGCGCCGAGGCTTTCCGGGCTGCGTTCGCCCCTATCGCCGATGAGTTCGAGATGGTCTGGCGGTTGAGTGACGCCGCCCACCGCCCGCGAGTGGTGGTCATGGTCTCGCGGGAATCCCACTGCCTGGTGGATCTGCTTTACCGCTGGTCCGCGGGTGAGCTCGAATGCGATATTCCCTGTGTGATTTCCAATCATGAAGACTTGGGTGCCATGGTGGCCTGGCACGGTATCCCGTTTCATCACGTGCCGGTTGACTCCCGCGACAAGGCGTCCGCCTTCGCCCAGACCGAGCGTCTGATCGAGGAGGCCGAGGCTGATAGCGTGGTGCTAGCGCGATACATGCAGATCCTGCCGCCGGATATTTGTCAGCGTTATGCCGGGCGGGTGATCAATATCCATCACAGCTTCCTGCCGTCGTTCGCCGGCGCCAAGCCCTACCATCAGGCGTTCGAGCGTGGCGTCAAGCTGATCGGCGCGACTTGCCATTACGTCACGGAAGAACTCGATGCGGGACCGATCATCGAGCAGGATATTCAGCGCGTATCACACTGTCATACGCCGCAGGATCTGGTGCGCTTGGGCCGTGACGTGGAAAAAGCAGTGCTCTCGCGTGGATTGCGCTGGCATCTGCAGGATCGTGTGCTCATTCACGGTAACAAGACTGTGGTATTTTCCTGACCCGCATCGTCTGATGTTCAGGAAGACACCGAGCCGGGATTGTCGATGTCGTCGAACAGCCCCAGCTGGCGTTGATCCTGCTCCGGCATCAGGCGTACGCCGACGCCCAGCAGCCGAACGGGCCGCTCCCCTCGACGCCAGGCGCTCTTCAGCAGCTCATGGAAGCGTGCGTGAATGATGCCTTGGGCACCGGTTTCCTGGGTCGTGCTGGCGAAGTCATTGAAGCGGACTTTGACGAACTGCTTGGCAATGGCGGGGTCACCATGCCGCGCCAATCGTTCGTGCAGCTTCTCGATCAAAGGCTCCAACGCCTGATGGCAATCGGCAAGGTTCGGAAGATCATGATCGTAGGTGGTTTCGACGCTGACCGATTTACGTTCGCGGGAGACATTGACCGGCCGCTCGTCAATCCCCTGGGCGAGTTCGTGTAGCCGCTGACCGAACTTGCCGAATTGATCCAGCAACTTATCCAGCGGTTGGGTGCGCAGGTCTTGACAGTTGGCGATCCCCAAAGCGTCAAGTTTGGCAGCCGTCGCCGGACCGACGCCATGAAGCTTCTTGACCGGCAGATCGGTGATAAAAGATTCCGTTTGCTCCGGAGGGATCACGAACAGACCGTCAGGTTTGTCCCAGTCGCTGGCGATCTTGGCGAGGAACTTGTTGGGCGCAGCGCCCACCGAAATGACGATGCCCGTTCTCGCTAGCGCTTCCTCCTTGAGCCATCGCGCCATCCAGGTAGCGCTGCCTTGGAACTGCGTGACTTCCGTGACGTCGAGGTAGGCTTCGTCGAGAGATAGCGGTTCGACCAGCGGCGTCAGCTCATGGAAAATGCTCTGAATCTGTCGCGAGACCTCTCGATATTTGTTGAAGTCGGGCGGTAGCAACTTTAGCTGCGGACAGAGACGCAAGGCCCGCGCCGTTGGCATCGCCGAGTGCACGCCGAACTTCCGAGCCGGGTAATTGCAGGTGGCAATGACACCGCGTCGATCGGCACTTCCCCCGATCGCTAGCGGGATCTCCTTCAGGGAGGGATCATCGCGCATCTCCACGGCGGCGTAGAAGCAGTCGCAGTCAGCGTGCAGAATCTTGCGCATGGCGCCGGACTTGAGCGCTTCAGTGAAGGCCGGAGCCGTTGCCACCTCGAATGACTCCCACACCCAACCCCTCGATCTCCAGATGCTGATGTTCGAGGTCGACCACGATGGGTTTGAAATCGGCGTTCTCGGCGAGCAACGTGACACGACTACCTTCGCGCTGGAAGCGTTTGACGGTGACGTCGTCGTCCAACCGGGCGACGACAATCTGGCCGTTGCGTATCTGCTGGGTGCGGTGAACGGCGAGCAAATCGCCGTCGAAGATGCCGGCATCCTTCATCGAGAGGCCGCGTACGCGAAGGAGGTAGTCGGCGCTGGGCGAAAAATAATCGGCTGGCAGCGGGCAGTAGCGGTCGATGTGCTCGGTGGCGAGAATCGGGCTGCCGGCGGCAACGCTACCGATGATCGGCAAGCCGGAAGACTGAGACTCGACGGGTCCGGGTTCGTTGCCATTGACCGGCAGACGGATGCCGCGAGAGGTTCCGGGAATCATGCGAATCACGCCTTTCCGGTCCAGTGCCCGCAGATGCTCCTCGGCTGCGTTGGGCGAGCGAAAACCCAGCGCTCGGGCGATCTCGGCCCGCGTTGGCGGGTAGCCGAATTCGCCCATCGTCTTGACGATGAAGTCATAGACATTCTGCTGCCGTGCGGTGAGCGGTCTCGCCATGGGTCTCTCCCGGGCCTAGTTAATCAATCAGGCGTTTGCTGGCCTGCGTAGGTAGCAAGGCATGTTCGTGCCTGGTAAAGACCAGGCGTGTTCATACATACAGACTGTAATTGTATCCAGTCATTGTCCATGAGGGAAGTCTCTTGAGCCTCGAGTTGGCAACCCACGCCGCCTTGGCCCGACCAAATGCTGGATTGTGCCCCCTGTCTTAGAATGATTAGAATCATTATCGTTCTAAGTTGTTGTTCTCTGGTGCGAGGTATGACATGGCCCAATCCGATACCGTTACTCGTATTCTCGATACGGCGGAGGTCCTTTTTGCCGAAAAGGGTTTCGCTGAAACCTCGCTGCGCAACATTACCACGCGAGCCAAGGTCAACCTGGCTGCGGTGAATTACCATTTCGGGTCCAAGAAATCGCTGATTCAGGCAGTGTTTGCCCGCTATCTCGACCCGTTTTCGGCGCGTTTGAACACCGCACTCGATGGCTTGGAATCCCGCTATCAGGGCAAGCAGGTGCCATTGGAGGTGCTGTTGGAACAGCTTGCCACGACCGTTCTAGAGGTGCCCGCAGAGCGCAACAGTCTCAAGGTGTTCATGAAGCTGCTGGGCTTGGCTTACGCCCAGACCCAAGGGCATCTACGGCGTTATATCCAGGAACACTACGGTGAAACGTTTCGTCGCTTCGTGGATTGCTTGCGTCTGGCAACGCCGGATCTGCCGGATGCCGAGCGATTCTGGCGGCTGCATTTCATGCTGGGCACGGTGGTTTTCACCTTGTCGGGCCTGGACGCGTTACGGGATATCGCCGACAGCGAGTATCAGGAGCATATGTCGGTGCGGGAGCTGATTCGGCATCTGCGCCCCGTGGTCGTCGCTGGCATGCAGGCACCGCTGCCCGCGTCGCTGGAGGAGGTTGGCGCGGTCGCCGAGTGAACGAGAAACCATGACAGCAGGCTGGCTCTGTCATGCGGCGCTCGTGTCGTCTAGAATCGGGCGCTCAATGGTCTCAGGTGTTTGCTATGACTCAACCTCTCGGTCCGGTCATGCTGGATGTCGAAGGCACCCGGCTGCGTGACGAGGAGCGGCAACTGATCTCCCGCGCGGAGGTCGGCGGCGTGCTGCTGTTTGCCAGAAATACGCCGGATGTCGTCACGACCCAAGCGCTGATCGGTCAGATTCGCGAATGCCGTCCCGATATTCTGGTGGCCATCGACCAGGAAGGTGGCCGGGTACAACGCTTGAAGGAGGGCGTGACGCAGATACCGTCCATGGCCACGCTGGGCCGCCAGTTCGCCGACTCTCCCGAAGCGGCACTGACGCTGACTCAGGACACGGGCTGGTTGCTGGGCATGGAAATGGCGGCTTGCGGCTTCGATTTGACCTTCGCTCCGGTTCTGGATCTCGACGATGACCAGTCGCCGGCCATCGGCTCGCGGAGTTTTTCACCGGATCCGGAGGTTGTCACGGCATTGGCCGGTGCCTTCATCGAAGGGCTTCACGAGGCGGGAATGGTCGCGATCGGCAAGCATTTCCCCGGCCACGGTGGGGCGCGCCAGGATTCCCACTTCAATATCGCCGAGGATCCACGCTCGCTGGCGAATCTGCGCGAGCACGATCTGATCCCTTTCAGCCGGCTGGCCGGTAAGCTGGATGGCATCATGCCGGCGCATGTCATCTACTCCGCCTTCGACGACCGACCTGCCGGTTTCTCTCCTAGCTGGCTTGGCATGCTGCGCGAAGAGCTGGGGTTCAAGGGCGCCATCTTCTCGGATGACCTGACGATGGCCGCAGCGCACGCCGCCGGGTCGCCCAGCGAGCGAGCCGAGGCGGCCTGGAATGCTGGCTGCGACATGGCCGTGGTCTGTAACGCTCCTAATGACGCCCGCGAGGTCGTCGCGGCCTGCGCAGGTCGTCAAGCCCAGCGTATTACCAAGTTACGCTACGCGCGTGCGCGCCCGAGCCTGGAATCGTTGGCCGCCATCTCCCGGTGGCGGCGTACCCACGGGCGTCTCGAAGCGCTCAACGAATCCGAATGACGGATAACGGTTATTGTTTTTTCGGTGACGGCAGGTCGATGATCTTGCCGTCGCCCATTGTATGGTGAATCGTAAACGATGACTCAAGCCTCACCGATTGATGCCCTGAACTCGATGCAGGAAGTGATGAACAATGCGGACTGTCTAATCGATCAGGTTCAGGTCGAGCAGGCGTTGGACCGCATGGCTGCCGATATCACACGCGAGTTGGGTGACAAACTACCGGTCTTCTACTGCGTCATGAATGGGGGACTGATTACCACCGGCCATTTGCTGACACGACTCGGGTTTCCGCTGGAAGTCGATTATCTTCACGCCACGCGCTATCGCGGCGGCATTCGGGGCGGTGAGTTGTTCTGGCGGGTATCGCCGGAGGTACCCATGGCCGGTCGCCACGTGGTGATCGTCGACGATATCCTCGACGAAGGAGCGACGCTCGCGGCGATTCTGGATTACTGTCGGCAAGCCGGTGCGGCGAGCATTTCGACCGCAGTTCTGGTCGACAAGCGCCACGATCGCAAGTCTTCTCCCGATCTCAAGGCCGATTATTGTGGCCTGGAGGTGGTCGATCGCTATGTTTTCGGTTTCGGCATGGATTACAAAGGTTACTGGCGTAACGCGCCGGGCATCTTTGCTCCCAAGGGGCTGTGACAGTGCGCTCGCGCCGCCGTGGTTGCCCATCGGCGGCAATCAAACGCTGTGACACGCTGCTCGCTTCTTCTTTCGGCCCGCTCAACGCGGGCTGAATCGTCTCTGGAGCCCGGTCTCGTTCATCATTCGCGTCGAAATCTCCTCGATCGAAAAGCGGGTGGTATCGATGTAGGAAATATGGTGGCGCCGATAGAGCGCCTCCGCCTGGCCAATCTCCTGCATGCATTGATCCATCGAGCAGTAGCGACTGTCGGGGCGGCGTTCGGTACGAATGGCCGACAATCGGCGAGCATCGATGGTCAATCCGAACAGCTTATGGCGATGTTTGGCCAGCGATGGCGGCAGATTGAGAATGCCGTTTTCGTCCAGATCGTCCTCTGTCAACGGATAGTTGGCGGCACGAATGCCGAACTGCAACGCCAGATAGAGTGAAGTGGGAGTCTTGCCGCAACGGGAGACGCCGATCAGGATGACATCCGCCTCCTGGTATTGATGGGTGCGTGCCCCGTCGTCATTGTCCAACGCAAAATTGACCGCCTCGATACGATGCATGTAGACATCATCGCGGCCTATCGCATGCGTACGACCCACCGTATAGGTCGAGTGGGTTTCCAGTTCCACTTCCAGCGGGGCCAGAAAGGTGGAGAAGATATCGACCTTGAACGCCGGGGCCTGGGCAACGATGTCGCGAATCGACTGATCGACGATGGTGTCGATGACGATAGGGCGAATGCCATCGCGTTCGGCAGTGGCCTCGATGATGCCGACCAGCGAGCGCGCCTTGTCGAGCGTGTCGATATACGGTTTGGTGATCTGGATGAAATCCGTATTCTCGAACTGCGAAAGCAGGCTGCGCCCGAGGGTTTCCGCGGTAATACCGGTGCCGTCGGAGATGAAGAAAGCGGTGCGGGGCATGGCGTTCATCCGTGTGTGTCGATCGCCTATTGTCGGCCGAAATTCCCGGTCCGGGCAACTCGTTGGCGTTTGGTCGCGGCATGGCGTCGCTGACTACAGGAATCCCGTAAAACTGGGGATTCTTGTAGAAATACTCCAAACCCTACGCCCTTAAACTTGTGGCTAAGCCGAAAGTCGCCTGTTAGCTTCTGGCTCCATCGAGGTGCAGCGGAACGCGCCATGTGCAGTTGAAGATGGCCAGTCGATCATGGCCGGACGAGACCACCAGGAGATGACTTTGGAACCTATCATCATCACTTTCGAGCAATTGGGAATGTCCGACGTCGAGCGCGTCGGTGGCAAAAACGCTTCGCTGGGAGAGATGATCTCCAATCTGGCGGATGCGGGTGTCACCGTGCCGGGTGGGTTCGCCACCACGGCGCATGCCTATCGCGAATTCCTGGCCCATGATGGCCTGAACGATCGAATCAACGCGGAGCTCGCCAGGCTCGATGTCGATGACACCGAAATGCTGGCCAAGGTGGGCGAGAAAGTTCGCCAGTGGGTGATCGACACACCATTGCCGTCCGCCTTCGAAAACGCATTGGCCGACGCCTATCAGGCGCTGCAAGCCAAGCACCCCAATCTCAAGGTGGCGGTCCGTTCGTCGGCGACGGCCGAGGATTTGCCGGACGCCTCGTTCGCCGGGCAGCAAGAGACCTTTCTCAATATCGACGGTTTCGACAACGTCAAGCGCGCGGTTCATGAGGTCTTCGCTTCGCTGTTCAACGATCGCGCCATTTCCTATCGCGTGCATCGTGGCTACGCCCACGAGAACGTGGCGCTTTCCGCCGGCGTGCAGAAAATGGTCCGCTCCGAAACGGCGGCGGCTGGCGTGATGTTCACGCTGGATACGGAATCCGGTTATCGCGATGCGGTCTTCGTCACTGGCGCCTGGGGTCTGGGCGAAACGGTGGTGCAGGGCGCGGTCAATCCCGACGAGTTCTATGTTCACAAGCCGACGCTGGCGTCCGGCAAGCCTGCCGTATTACGCCGCACCCTGGGATCCAAGCGGATCAAGATGATCTATACGGATGACGCTGCCGCGGGCCGGTCGGTCAAGACCGTCGATGTGACTCATGCGGACCGCCAACGTTTCTGCCTGAGCGATGAGGATGTCATGGAGCTGGCGCGCCAGGCCGTGACTATCGAGAAGCACTACGGCCGGCCGATGGATATCGAGTGGGCTCGCGACGGTGACGACGGCAAGCTCTACATCGTCCAGGCGCGGCCGGAGACAGTGGTGTCGAATCAGCAAGGCGGCACGCTGGAACGGTTCACGCTCAAGAGCAAGAGTCGTTTGCTGGTCGAGGGTCGTGCCATCGGTCAACGCATCGGTCAGGGCAAGGTCAAACTGGTAGGTTCGCCGGAAGAGATGCACAAGGTGCAGCCCGGTGACGTGCTGGTCACCGACATGACCGATCCCGACTGGGAGCCGATCATGAAGCGGGCGTCCGCTATCGTCACCAATCGCGGTGGGCGAACCTGTCATGCGGCGATCATCGCCCGCGAACTCGGTATCCCCGCGGTGGTCGGTTGCGGCGATGCCACCGAGCTGTTGGAAGACGACGTCGAAGTGACGGTCTCCTGCGCCGAGGGTGATACCGGCCATGTCTATCAGGGCAAGCTCGAGTTCGATTGTCAGACGACCAGCGTCGACGGTATGCCCGAGATTCCCTTCAAGATCATGATGAACGTGGGCAACCCGGACCGCGCCTTCGCCTTCGCGGGGCTGCCTAACGACGGCATCGGGCTGGCGCGACTGGAATTCATCATCAACCGCATGATCGGGGTGCATCCGCGCGCGTTGATGGATTACGACAAGCTATCGCCTGACCTCAAGCAGACCATCGACTTGCGCACCGCTGGCTACGCCGATCCGGTCAGTTTCTATGTCGATCGGCTCGTCGAGGGTATCTCTACGCTGGCGGCGGCGTTCTATCCCAAGCGCGTGATCGTGCGGCTGTCGGACTTCAAATCCAATGAATACGAGAATCTGATCGGGGGCAAACTGTACGAGCCGGGCGAAGAGAACCCGATGCTGGGTTTCCGCGGCGCGTCGCGCTACATCTCGGACGACTTCCGCGCCTGCTTCGAGCTGGAGTGCCGGGCGTTGAAACGCGTTCGCGACGAAATGGGTCTGAACAACGTCGAGATCATGGTGCCGTTCGTGCGCACCCCCGCCGAGGGCAAGGCCGTCGTCGATCTGCTCGAGGCCAATGGGCTGAAGCGGGGCGAGGACGGACTGAAGATCATCATGATGTGTGAACTGCCCTCGAATGCGCTGCTGGCGGATGAGTTTCTCGAGCACTTCGACGGCTTTTCCATCGGTTCCAACGATCTGACGCAATTGACGCTAGGGCTGGACCGCGATTCCGCAATCATCGCGCATCTGTTCGACGAGCGGGATCCGGCGGTCAAGAAGCTCTTGTCGATGGCGATTCAGGCCTGCAAGGCGCAGGGCAAGTACGTGGGGATCTGTGGACAGGGTCCGTCGGACCATCCGGAGTTGGCCAAGTGGCTGATGGAACAGGGCATCGATTCCGTTTCGTTGAATCCGGATGCGGTGCTCGAGACCTGGTTCATGCTGGCCGGCGAAACGCTGGGCTGACACCTGGAGACGGGCCAATTTCGTCAGTAGAGACGAGCGAGCGAAGATCAGACCAGGCGGAAGTCGACGAGAGAGCGGAGTTTACAAGGGGTAAATGAGCATCTTGAGTCGGCTTCCAACGCAGTATGATCGAGCGCAGCTGTGTCTCTGGCGCAATTTTATGAGCGCAGCCAGTTGCGCAGCTTGACCAGCAGCAGTTCGCCATCGGACATCTCGCGTCGCTCCTCCAGAATGTGAGTCAACGCATCGGGCCGATCGGTGATGATGTTATCGACGCCCATATCGATATAGCGCGACATGTCGCCTACATTGTTGACGGTCCATACCGCGACCCCGCGACCGGTATCATGAATGGTCCTCAGCACGCTCGGGGTGGCTTGGGTGTGGCGCAAGCCAATGATATCCGCATCTGTGGCATTCAGTGCACCGGGCAGAACGAACTGTAGAAAGAGCGTGGTACGCATGTCATCGTCGAGCGTATGGACTGCCTCGATGACATCCGGGGACAGTGATGCAATGACGGCGTGATCCGCCATCTCGCTGGCTTTCAACTGCGCGATCACCTGACGGGCCAGTTCCTCGGCGGTACCGGGTGCCGGTTTGAGTTCGACATAGAGCCCGATGCGGTTCCGGGCGTTGTCGAGAATCTGCTGGAAGGTGGGAATGCGCTCGCCGACAAAGGCATCGCCGAAGTAGGAACCTACGTCGACCTGTTCGATCTCCTCAAGCGTCATGTCGCTGATGTTGCGATCGACGCCAGTCAGTCGGCTGAGATTGTTGTCGTGGGAAACGACGACCTGGCCATCACCGCTCAGACGCACGTCCAGCTCCAGGTAGTCGGCGCCGTCGGTGATCGCCTGATTCATCGATGCCAGCGTATTTTCCGGCGCTACCAGCGAACTGCCACGATGCGCGGTGACGATGACATGATCATTGATCTCGAAACCGTGCAGTATCCATCCCGCCTGACCGAGCGCAAAGACCAGCAGCAGGATCTCCGCGCCCCAGGCAATGAAGCCGGAGCGGTGTGGCGTAGCGGTGGGGCGGAATAGCGTCGCACGCCCGACGGCGCGATGATAGAGCGTGATCACCAGCATGCTGTTGGCTGCGATACCCAGAAAGGTCAGTGCGATCGTGGCGACGATATACAGCGCCAGATAAGCCAGCATGGCGGGCACCAATACGCTGTTGCGTTCCGGCAGATAGCCGAGCAGGGCACCGCCCACGGTATTGAAGCCGAGAGTGAAAACGACCGGGATGGCAGCCACGAGCAGAGCGATCCCGACCACCAGCAGCGCCATACGGAGACGCCGCCCCTGAGTCAGTTGGCGGCTGCGTTTGAGCGCACTGATCGGCGTCAGACCGTCGAGCATCATCGATGGCAGAGCCAGGAACCAGCGAAAATAGAGGGTGGCGCTAAGCAGTACCAGAACCAGGAAGATCGGTGTGGCGACGGCCAAAAACTCCCAGAATACCGGCGGTTTGAGGTGAATCAGAATGTAGGGTTCGATATCGCCGAGCATGGCCTCGTAAAGGTGTGCCAGACCGATGGCGAACGGTGCGGCGAGTAGCAGGTGGCTGCCAACCTGGAGGAAGGTCAGCATCATCAGCACGGGAAAGCGGCGCAGCACGTGCCAGAGTGAACCCATGGCCACCCGGTAACGGTTGCCGGCCGGGCTCGAGACGACAAGCATCATCCCGGCCTGCTGAAGAAAGATCACCAGAAAGCTGAGTCCGATGGCCGCGAGCAGCCAGATCAACCCCCAAGGGGAGAGGGCAACGTCCATGATCTGGCCGTTACTGAGCACCGGGCGACCGATGCGATGAAGCAGACCAGAGAGGGTGTTGGCCGACAGTGGAACCCAGGCGGCTGATGCCAGTAGCGTAAAGAAGAGATGGAAAGCGATCAGCGAGCGCAGATGGGCGCGAATCTGCCGGGCGATGTCTTGAATCAACGATCGGGGAGCTAGCATGGATTGGTAATGATATTCCTTCCTGGATCAGAGGGTTCGAGTGCGGCTCGGTGGTCGAGGGCGCTATCCTAGTGTTGTCGTCAAACCGTCATCTGCGCAAGTCAGAGGCTCGAAACGCAAAGACCGCCCGAGAAGGCGGTCCATCTGTCGCATGGAAATCGTCGACGCCTAGAATTGCCAACCCACTGAAGCGGTATAGGTATCGACCTTGAAGTCGCTGTCGAAGTCGTAGCGCTCGTATTCGGTCCGCAGCAGAAGGTGTTGATAGCGGAACTGAACACCGGCGCCATAGACCGGGTCGACGCCATCATTGTCATCGAGATCGGACGTGGCGCTGAGATTGCCCCTGGCTTCCGTCTCCCAGCGTGCCATTCCCGCCTTGGCGAATAGCTCGAAGCCGGCGCCGACCGGCAGTTTGCCGACCAGACTCAGGCCGTAGGCCTTGCTTTTGAGGTCGACGACATTGCCGCCGCTGATCAGATTGGGTTTGCCCAGATCGGCATAGAAGGCTTCGGTGGCGAAGTAGGGGTTGTATTCGTAGCCGACGAAGGCCTTGTAGACGCTGTCGTCGTCGTCGACGTGGTAACTCTCGCCGCCGGCGCCGGCAAATTTGCCGATCTCGCTGTCGCTGCTGTCTACCTTGCCATAACCGCCGCCGATGCCGAGATAGAGCCCATCGGCATTGGCCGCCTGTGCCGTCGGTGCCATCAGCAGAAGCGGGGACAGCGCCAACGGGATGGCGAGCCAGGTATTCTTTTTCATCGTGAATCTCCCTTGAATGAGTCCGGACAGGCGTTCCGTGACCTTGGGTCGGCGCATCGTCACGAGCACATGAAAGGACGTGGGCGTGCGCTTATCTTCGACGCTGGCGAACAGTGCTTGATGACTCGCTCAGACTTTATGATTAGCCCCGGTCAGACGCAAGCGATCTCTAATGGAGGCAGCACCTAAAAAAACGCCCCGCGATGGCGGGGCGTTTCGGTGACCTCTTCTTGAAGCGCGAGCATCGGAAGAGACGTATCAGGCTTCCTGTGCGACCGGAATGACGGTAGCGGCCGCTTTCTGGAAGTCCTCTATCTCATGGAAGTTCAAATAGCGGTAGATCTCTCCCGCCATGGCATTGAACTCGCCCATGGTAGCTTTGTATTCACCGACCGTTGGCAGGCGGCCCTCGACGGCGGCAATCGCCGCAAGCTCTGCCGATGCCAGATAGACATTGGCGCCGTCGCCCAGACGGTTGGGGAAGTTACGAGTTGAGGTGGATACGACGGTGGATTTCGGCGCCACACGGGCCTGGTTACCCATGCACAGTGAACAGCCCGGCATTTCCATGCGCGCACCGGCCTTGCCATAAATACCGTAGTAGCCTTCCTCGGTTAACTGATGTTGGTCCATCTTGGTCGGCGGCGCAAGCCATAGCCGAGTTTTCAAGCTACCCGCGGGTTGCTTTTCGAGCAGCTTGCCGGCGGCACGGAAGTGGCCAATGTTGGTCATGCAGGAGCCGATGAACACTTCGTCAATTTGCGTGCCGGCCACTTCGGAAAGCAGGCGCGCATCGTCCGGATCGTTGGGGGCGCAGAGCACCGGCTGGTCGATCTCGGCCAGGTCGATCTCGATCACCGCAGCGTATTCGGCGTCGGCGTCGGCGCGCATCAGGCTGGGGTCGGCCAGCCAGGCTTCCATGGCTTCGATACGACGTTCCAGCGTGCGGCGATCGCCGTAGCCTGCGCTGATCATCCACTTCAACAACGTGACGTTGGAGTTGAGATACTCGGTGACGCGATCTTCGCCCAGCGTGATCGTGCAGCCCGCAGCGCTGCGTTCGGCGGAAGCGTCGGAGAGCTCGAAGGCCTGCTCGGCAGTGAGATCCTCGAGGCCTTCGATTTCCAGAATGCGGCCGGAGAAGATGTTCTTCTTGCCGGACTTGGCCACGGTCAGATGACCCTGCTGAATCGCGTAATAGGGAATCGCGTGGACCAGGTCGCGCAGGGTGATGCCCGGCTGACGCTCGCCCTTGAACCGCACTAGCACGGATTCGGGCATGTCCAGTGGCATGACGCCGGTGGCCGCCGCGAAGGCGACCAGACCGGAGCCCGCCGGAAACGAGATGCCCAGCGGGAAGCGGGTGTGGGAATCACCGCCGGTGCCGACCGTATCCGGCAGCAGCATGCGGTTGAGCCAGGAGTGGATGATGCCGTCGCCGGGGCGTAACGACACACCGCCGCGATTCATGATGAAGTCGGGCAGGGTGTGGTGAGTTTCGACGTCGACCGGCTTGGGGTAGGCGGCGGTATGGCAGAACGACTGCATCACCAGATCGGCCTGGAAACCGAGGCAGGCCAGATCCTTGAGCTCGTCGCGGGTCATCGGCCCCGTGGTGTCCTGTGAGCCGACCGTAGTCATCTTCGGCTCGCAGTACATGCCGGGGCGGACGCCGCCCATGCCGCATGCCTTGCCGACCATCTTCTGCGCCAGGGTGAAACCCTTGCCGGTATCGACCGGCTGCTCCGGCTTGCGGAAGATATCCGAACCCGGCAGGCCGAGTTCGTTGCGCGCCTTCTCGGTCAGTCCGCGGCCGATGATCAGAGGAATACGACCGCCGGCACGGACTTCGTCGAGGATGACTTGGGTCTTGAGCTCGAAGGTGGAGACCACCTCGTCACTGCCGTGACGGGTCACCTTGCCTTCGTACGGATAGACATCGATGACGTCGCCCATCTCGAGCTTGTCGACGTCCATCTCCACCGGCAGGGCGCCGGCGTCTTCCATGGTGTTGAAGAAAATGGGCGCGATCTTGCCACCGAAACAGAAACCGCCGGCACGCTTGTTGGGCACATGCGGAATGTCATCGCCGAAGAACCATAGCACCGAATTGGTGGCGGATTTGCGCGAGGAGCCGGTGCCGACCACGTCACCGACATAGGCGACAGGGAAACCTTTGGCCTTGACTGCGTCGATCTGCGCCATCGGACCTTTGGAGCCGGCGGCTTCCGGCTCGATGCCATCGCGCGGGTTCTTGAGCATGGCATTGGCATGCAGCGGAATATCCGGGCGTGACCAGGCGTCCGGGGCCGGCGACAGATCGTCGGTATTGGTTTCGCCCGGCACCTTGAACACGGCGATGCTGATCTTCTCGGGCAGTGCCGGCTTGGCCAGGAACCATTCGGCCTCGGCCCAGGATTCGACCACGCCCTGCGCGATCGCGTTGCCGTTCCTGGCGCGTTCGGCGACATCGTGGAAGGCGTCGAACATCAGCAGGGTGTGCTTGAGCTGCTCACCGACTTCCTGCGCCAGTTCGCCGTCGTCCAGAAGTTCGACCAGCGTGGCGATGTTGTAGCCGCCCTGCATGGTGCCCAGCAGCTTGACCGCATGAATCTTGTCGATCAGCGGCGACGTCGCTTCGCCTTTGGCGATGGCGGTGAGAAAGCCGGCCTTGACGTAAGCGGCTTCATCGACGCCCGGCGGCACGCGGTCGGTGATCAGTTCGAGAAGAAATGCCTCTTCGCCAGCCGGCGGCTGTTTCAGCAGCTCGATCAGTTGCGCGGTCATTTCGGCATTCAACGGCTTCGGTGGCACGCCTTCCAGGGCGCGCTCCTCGACATGTTGGCGGTAAGCTTCAAGCACGGTGGAGAGCCTCATCTAGTGTTAGAGCCCGCATGAGCAATGCGTATTCTCAGCCGCACGAGGGTACGTCCCGTTCGGCAATGGATCGGCTGCGGTGGGCGCTGCGAAGTCTACGTGAAACTGTCGACAATGTTAAGAAGTCGCCTGTGTCACGGCCTATGGAACCCAGAACGTCGGCCGTCAATGCCACCATGGTCGAGCAGATGGGTGTCGAAGTCTGAACCGGCAGGCGCTACCATGAGGCCATGTTTCATTGAGTCCACTCTGATTCAACGCATCGAATTCTGCGGGTTGCATCACGCTCGAACAGGCGGGGCCGGTGCTGTACTGACGGTTTCAGGACGTCGTTGTCAGTTCTAGCGATCGCTTGCGGGCGGACTCAACCGCATTGATGTCTATCAGGTGTCTCTTGTTCTCACTCCATGCGCTCGACAATGACCTGTCGACTGCCCGACGAACGGCCATGACGACCGAACGAATGACGACTGATACCGATTCCCCTACCGACGACCTGCTGCCTGCCGAGCTGCTCGACTTTCTGCCTTGTGGAACGCCGCAGCGCTGGATAGAGGCGGCGCTGGAGAATCCAGCTCTGCTACTGATCGATCACGCGCAATGCGAAAAGAAAGCGGCATCGACGGCCATGAGCCTGATGTTTCGCTACGTCGATCGCCCCGAGCTCTTGACCAAGATGTCACAGCTGGCCCGCGAAGAGCTTCTGCATTTCGAGCAGGTGGTGGGCCTGATGCAGGAGCGAGGCATCGACTATTCCCATATTCAGGCCTCGCGCTATGCCGAAGGGCTGCGCGAGCATGTGGCGCGCGAAGAGCCGCACCGCTTGATCGATATTTTAATCGTCGGTGCGTTCATCGAAGCCCGTTCATGTGAACGCTTCGCCCGACTGATTCCCCATCTCGACGAATCGCTGGCCAAATTCTATCGCTCCCTCGTGCGCTCGGAAGGTCGACATTTCGAGGACTATCTGGGTCTCGCCGAGCGCTATGCCGGCAAGGCTTTCGTCGCCGAACGCGTGGCCCGTTTCGCGATTCACGAACAGGCTCTGATCGAAGGCGAAGACGCCATGTTTCGCTTTCATAGCGGCGTTCCGGCAGCGCTCGGCTCTTGAGCCGCTGCTCTTGGATCGTTGCGCTTAAACACGGTTTTTGGGCCATCCCACGCTGACGAATGGCGGTGGTTCCGTTCGAGAGGGGCCGGGAACGGCCATCTCGGCGGTGATTACCGGGCGGCTGCATCTCTCACCGAATAATGGAAGACAATGAAGCCAGTTCGAGCCACAACAACAATTGCGCTCTTCGGACATTTCGAGTGCCAGCAGGGCGAGCAGACCCTGACGCAGTTCAGCTATGACAAAGTGAAGGCGCTACTGGTCTATCTGTTGGTGCAAGAGACACCGGTCAGCCGTGCTGCACTGGCTGAAATGCTGTGGCCGGATCAGGGCGTCAAGTCGGGGCGAACCAACCTTCGTCACGCCTTGCATTGTCTACGACATAGCCTCGGCGATCTTGCCGAGGCGTCTCTGTCCGTCACCCGTCAGACCATCGCCTTCGATCTGCCGACGTCCGTTGCCTGGGATTTGCGCGCGGCGGGCGACCTGCTCCAGCAGCCACCGACCGTGGCGACCCTGGAACCGCTACTCGACTATTATCGGGGCGATCTGCTGGCGGAGTTGCATTTGGGGCAGTGCGTCGTTTTCCAGCAATGGCTGGTGCGCACACGAGGGGAGTGGCGTCAACGCTTGATCGAGTATGCGGAGCGGGTTCTCGAGACGGCGTCGGCACTGCCGGAGGCGCTGCTACGCACCCTGATCCACCGTATTCCCGGTTATGGGCCTTTTCATGAGCGTCTGGTGCGACAACTCGCCGAGCACGGGCAGTTTGCCGCCGCTCGGGAGCAGTTCAACGCCTTCCTGCAGCATCTCGCGCTGTCAGGACAGCAGCCCGAACCCGGTTTCCTGCAGTTGGCGAGATTCTGGTCGGAAGTGCCGGCGCAAGGGCTGGCCGGTGCCGACTGGCTGAGTCAGGCGGGTACGTCCATTTGCCGTAATGGGCAGCAAGATGCGCTGGGTTACTCCGCTGAAGACATCGACTACCGCCAGATCACGGTGATGGCGATTGCCCTCCGACCGGTGGATGCCGGGAACGATCTCGGCCGGGCGCTGGCATGCCTGAAAGCACAGGGGCAGCTATTTCAATGGCTCGAAATCCAGTGTCGCCATCTGGGTGGTTTCTGGCAGGCAGCCGTGGGAAGCGGGGTCGGCCTGGCATGCTTCGGGACCCATGGGCCGACCCATCAACTGGCCGAATTGGTAGCACTGTTCGAGCACTGCCGACAAGGGTTGGCGCGCGAGCTCGACAGTGTATGGGAAGGTGACGACTCGCCCCCACGCTTCACGCTGACAGCCGGGCTGGATAGCGGGCGAGTGATCTGGTTGCCGGAACGGCAGTCGATCGACCCGTTTGGTGACGTGACGCAAGTCGCCTTGGCCATGATGGCGGCAGCGCAGAGCAGCGAGCTGGTGATCTCGCTCAACGCCAGCCAGCACTTGCCGCCCGCGTTTGATTTGCAGTCTCGCTTGACGCCGCGCCTGATCAGCAGCGACGGCCGTGTCCAGCGGCGTGGGTTGGTGCTCGGCGTGGAGTCATCCGGACGCGAGGCGTTGCCACCTAGCCTGATGGGGCGCGAGGCGGAGTTGCGCCAGTTGCGCGACGCGCTGGCTCGGGTCTCTCTGGGGTTACGCCAGAGCTTGCTGGTGCTGGGGGATACGGGCATCGGCAAGTCCGCGCTGATGATTCATTTTCGCGAGTCTCTCCAGCACGAGGATGTCGCGGTGTTCTGGCGTCCCACTACCCGACTGTCCAGCCAGGCCTCGTACGGGCTGATCCAGTCGCTGCTGAGATGGTACCTGGAGCTCGAGCCGGACGGCGAAGCCCTCGGTGCATTGATTGATCGTACTGCCGCGTTGAAGAAGATCGGTAGCGAGCGCCGGCAACTGCTGATCGATGTGCTCGGGCGCGAGCCCCTGGCGCGCGAGGATGCCGACGAAGCGGTGGAGCTGGTCACTCAGTTGATCCAGGCGTTGATTCTCGAGATGACCGCATCCCGCCGTCCTCTGGTGATCATCGTCGATGATCTGCAGTGGCTCGATGAGCCGTCGCTCAAGGTATTGCAGAACCTCCAGGCCCGATTGCCGATCCATACCGCTTCATTGCTGGTGGCTTCGCATCAGAATCGAGAGGTGCCTTCGGTCAGATTGAACTGGGATCAGCAGGTGATGTTGGCGCGCCTGGACGCGCGTCAGTCTGCGGACATGCTGGACTATCTGGCGCGCCGCCATCGCCTCAAGCTCGGACCGCGACTACGCGAGCAGTTGATCGAGCGCTGCGAGGGTGTCCCGCTCTATCTACAGGAGATCTGCCGCCGGCTGGAGATCGACCGGCGCGAAGGTCGACGGCTGGATGTCGACAGTCTGCCCAGCGGATTACTGGGATTATTGGCGAGTCGTATCGATCAATTGCAGAGTGACCGTCAGGTCGCGCACATGGCCGCCACCTTCGGCCGCCAGTTCGAGGCCGGCATGTTGCGCGACTGCCTGGAAGCCGATGCCAGCACGCTCAAGGTCGCGCTGGAGCAGATGCGGCGGCTGGAAATCATCGAACCCTGCGAAAGCTATCCTTACGACTTCCAGTTCACGCATCCATTGCTGCAGGAGGCGGCCTATCTCTCTTGCCCGCAAGACGTCCGTATCGTACTGCATGAGCGCGTGGTCGAGGTGATCGAGTCCCGTTACCCCGCGTGGATCAGCCGCCACCCCGGGGACTTCGCCGAGCATCTACGGCGTAGTAACGATCCGGCTCGCGCCGCGCGTTATTTCGAGATGGCCGCCCGAGGTGGGCTCAAGGTGAGTGCCAATCGTACGGCGCTGAAGATGGCGGAATCCGGTCTGGCTTGCCTGAATGAAGTCTCCGCTGGTGGCGCCGAACGTCAGATCAGTTTGCTGACCGTGAAGGGGCAGGCATGTTATGCGTTGGAAGGTCACGGTTCGCGGGCGGCCCACGAAAGCTTTGTCCAGGCGCAGAAACTCTGGCAGGGATCGGTGCTGGACGACGAGGACGCTGACGACCAGGCGTTTCTGGTGACGTGGGGGCTGTGGGTCGGTGCGAGCCAGCGTCACGCCAATCGGGACGCTGAATCCTTGGCGATGCAGTTGCGCGAGCTGGCCCAGCGCATCGACGACGCCCGCTACCAGCGTCTGGCGCTGTATGCTCGGGCTCATGGTGAATACTGGAGCGGTCAAATATCGCTTGCCTACGAACATCTCGACCAGATCGACCCACTTAACCAGCCAATGGTCCTGGAGTGGTTGCCATACTCCGATCATCCCCAGGTGGCGGCAGCCTGCTATCAGAGTTGGGCGCTTTGCCTGCGCGGTGACTATCGCCGCGCGGAGCACCAAATGGAAGCTGCCGTGCGACTGGCCGAATCCATTCGCCATCCGGGGTCGCTGGCCATGTCCCTGATTTTTGCCGCCTCGCTCTATCGCCAGCTGGGCCATATCCATCTGGCAACGGAACGTGGCCGACGCGCCCACGAAATGACCCGAACCGCCGATCTCCAGCGCTGGCATTGGGAGGCCGACTGCGTGCTCGGGTGGAGTCAGTCGCTGACGGGAGAAGCGCAGGGCCTGCAACGAATCGAGGCCTGCGTTGCTCAACTGAGCGAATTGACCGGCCGGGAACCTCACCAGCGCCCATTTCTGTGGTACGGCGATGCCTGTCTGGCGCTTAACGACGTGGCGCGCGCCGTGGCTTATCTGGAACCGTGCCTGCACCAGGCACGAACACGACGTTCATTGATGATGCCGCAGATAGCGCTACAGATGGCCCGCGTGAAGCATCGCATGGGAGATGACATGCAGAGCGTAGCGGCCTTGATCGATGAGGCGAGAAGCTGGTCCATCGAAGCGGGCAGTGCTCACATGGAGTTGAAGAGCCTCGAAATGTGGCTCTCTCTGGTCGATTCCGGCGATAGCGAAAAGCGCAGGGCGCTACGTTACCGACTGGGAGAAGTCGCGCTTTCCGACGCACCGGTTCTGACTCGCTGGCGAACGCTGCTGGACAATGTCAGCGCCTCGTCCCGAACGCCGGATTATCAGTTGTAGCGCGAGCTGAGCATGAGTTTTGCTGCAAGGAATGGTGGGCACGGGCCTAGCCTGCGTTGCCACCGGGATGACGCACAAAGTCGCGTAAAAGAGACGCCCGGCTCGAAGTGAACTGACCCCATAAAGCTGAGCCGGGCATCATTGGATTATCGCTTTTCATATGACCGGTGCTGAAACGCTCAGATAGCGAACGACTCGAGCGTCAGCGAATCGTCTTCGACTCTCAATTGCCAGCCCACGCCAGGGCGCCAGTCGCCAATCACGTACCGCTGTGCCGGCTCGCCGCCGACGTTGAGGTCGTGAACGGCCGGGCGATGGGTATGGCCGTGAATCATGACCCTGACATCGTGAGTCTGCATGGTCTCGACGACGGCTTCGGGAGTGACATCCATGATGTCTTCCGCCTTGTTGGTATTGGCTTCGCCGGATTGTTCCCGCAGCTGCTTGGCCAGTGCCAGACGCTCATTGACGGGCATTGCCAGGATCTGCGCTTGCCAGGCCGGGTTGCGCGCCTGCTGGCGGAAGGCCATGTAGGCTTCATCGCGGGTACACAGGCTGTCGCCGTGCATCAACAGAACGCGCTGTCCGGCCAGTTCGACGACCGTGGGGTCATCGAGCAGGGCGCAGCCGCTATCGGCCGCGAACGACTCACCGATCAGGAAGTCACGATTGCCGTGCATGAAGGCCTGACGCGTGCCTGCTTCGGCACAGGCTTTCAGTTCGGCAATGATCTGCTGCTCGAAATCACCGCGATAATCGTCGCCGATCCAGGCCTCGAACAGATCACCGAGAATGGTCAGCGACGCGGCTTCACGCGCCGGCCCTCGGAGATAGTCGATGAACCCCTTGGCGATATCCGGCTGGGAGGGATGAAGATGGAGATCGGCGATCAGTAGTTGCATGCGAGAGATCGTTCCTGTCGGTAGTCGGCCAGTATTGAGCGGAGAATCAGACCGTGACTTCGGCACGTTCGATGATGACGTCTTGTGACGGAACATCGCTATGCATGCCGCGCCGTCCAGTGGCGACCTGGCGGATGTTGTCGACCACGTCCATGCCGTCGACGACACGGCCGAACACGCAGTAACCCCAACCTTGCAGGCTCTTGTCGCGATGATTGAGAAAGTCGTTGTCGCCTACGTTGATGAAGAACTGGGCGCTGGCCGAGTGCGGATCCTGCGTGCGCGCCATGGCCACGCTGCCTTTCTGGTTGGTCAGGCCATTGTCGGCTTCGTTCTCGATCGTGGCGCGGGTGGGTTTCTGCTCGAAGTCGGTATCGAAGCCGCCGCCCTGAACCATGAATCCATCGATCACGCGGTGAAACAAGGTGCCGTCGTAGTGGCCATCCTTGACATACTGCTCGAAGTTGGCGGCGGTCTTGGGGGCCTTTTCGAAGTCGAGTTCGAGCGTGATGGCGCCGTGATTGGTATGCAAAACGATCATCGGAAATCCTGAGTCATTCGAAGCTGTCAGTAAGTGGCGGCCAGCTTGGCGATGGCCGCGTGCGTCGCGCTATAATAGCGGCTTTGGACGGTCGGGAGAAACCGCTGTCCGCGCGTGTTAACCTGCCGCTATCAGGGCCGCACTGTCGGCCGATCATTCGAATCACAGAGGTTGCCTGCATTCCATGAGCGTCGACAGCAACACGAGCGCCGAAAGCCCCAACGACAATTCCGAGATCCAGCATCGTGTCGATAATCAGCAGAGTGTCGACACCCAACAAGGGGCTCCGAATTTCTTGCGTAACCAGATTCGCGACGAGATCGAATCGGGCCAAGCCAAGACGATCGTGACTCGCTTCCCGCCGGAACCGAACGGGTTTCTGCACATCGGCCATGCCAAGTCGATCTGGGTCAATTTCGGTCTTGCCGAGCAATTCGGTGGCCGCTGTCACCTGCGCTTCGACGACACCAATCCTGCCAAAGAAGAGCAGGCGTATATCGATGCCATTCAGGAGGACATTCGCTGGCTCGGTTACGAGTGGAGCGGTGCGGTGCGTTTCGCTTCCGACTACTTCGATCAGCTGTATGCCTGGGCTCAGCACCTGGTGCGTGAGGGCAACGCCTACGTCGATGATCTCTCGCCGGACGAGATCCGCGAGTACCGCGGCACGCTGACCGAGCCGGGGCGACCGAGTCCGTATCGGGATCGCGGCGTCGACGAAAATCTCGACCTGCTCGAGCGTATGCGCCTGGGCGAGTTCGACGAGGGGGCCAAGGTGCTGCGCGCCAAGATCGACATGGCCGCCCCCAACATCAATCTGCGCGATCCGATTCTCTACCGTATTCGCCATGCCACACACCATCAGACCGGCGATGCCTGGAAGATCTACCCGTCCTACGACTTTACCCATGGTCAGTCGGACGCCATCGAGGGCATCACTCACTCGCTCTGCACGCTGGAGTTCGAGGATCACCGCCCGCTTTACGAGTGGTTCCTGGCCCATTTGCCGGTGCCGTCAAAGCCCCGGCAGACCGAATTCGCGCGGATGAACGTCAACTACACGGTGACATCCAAGCGCAAGCTCAAGCTGCTGGTCGATCAGAATGTGGTCGATGGTTGGGACGATCCGCGCATGCCGACCATCTCGGGGCTGCGTCGTCGCGGCTACACACCGGCGTCGCTGCGCAAGTTCTGCGATATGACTGGCGTCAGTCGGGCCGCGAATGTGGTCGATATCGCGATGCTGCATTTTGCCATTCGCTCGGACCTCGAGGACAACGCGCCTCGGGCGATGTGCGTGCTCAATCCGCTAAAGGTGGTGCTGACCAACCTGCCGGCGGATCACGACGAGGTCTTCGAGGTTCCGGGACACCCCGCGCGCGAAGATATGGGCACGCGCCGACTGCCGTTGACCCGCGAGATCTGGATCGATCGCGAAGACTTCATGGAAGAGCCGCCGAAGAAGTTCTTCCGTCTGGCGCCGGGCAAGGAAGTTCGTCTGCGCAACGGTTACGTCATCCGCTGCGACGAAGTGATCAAAGGGGAGGGCGGCGCGATCGATGCGCTGCACTGCAGCGTCGATCTCGACACACTGGGCAAGAACCCGGAAGGGCGCAAGGTCAAGGGCGTCATTCACTGGGTCAGCGCGGAACATGGCGTGCCGGTAGAAGTGCGTCTTTACGACAACCTGTTCCTGGACGAGGCGCCGGATCGCGATAAAGATGCCGATTTCCTCGACCATCTGAATCCCGATTCGCTGGTGACGGTTGCCGGTATTGCCGAGCCGGCGCTGGCGGATGTCGAGCCCGAGGCGCGCTACCAGTTCGAACGCGTTGGCTACTTCTGTGCCGATCGTCACGCTTGTCGCGATGGCAAGCTGGTGTTCAACCGCACGGTGGGGCTCAAGGATAGCTGGGCCAAGATTCAGAAGAAGCAGGGCTAAGGTAGATAGAACATGAGCGCGCTGGAAATCTACAACACACTGACGCGACGCAAGTCGACGCTGGAACCGATCGAGCCCGGCAAGCTGCGAATGTACGTCTGCGGGATGACGGTCTACGACTACTGTCACCTGGGTCATGCCCGCGTCATGGTGGCGTTCGACGTGATCACACGCTGGCTGCGCCAAACCGGGCTGGATGTGACCTACGTCCGCAATATCACCGATATCGACGACAAGATTCTCAAGCGCGCGGAAGAGAACGGCGAATCGATTTCGGCATTGACCGAACGCATGATCGCGGCCATGCACGAGGACGAAGCGCGTCTCGGCGTGCTGCGCCCGGATGCGGAGCCACGTGCGACCGGGCATATCCCGGAGATCGTGGCGATGATCGAGCGCTTGATCGACAGCGGTTATGCCTATGCTGCCGCTAACGGCGATGTCTACTATCGCGTCCGTCGCTTCGCCGATTACGGCAAGCTCAACAACCGCAATCTCGACGACATGCGGGCAGGGGCCCGTGTCGATGTCGACGAGCACAAGGAAGATCCGCTCGACTTCGTGCTGTGGAAAGCCGCTAAACCGGGCGAAGCCAGTTGGTCCTCTCCGTGGGGAGAGGGGCGCCCCGGTTGGCATATCGAGTGTTCGGCGATGTCGACTTGCTGCCTGGGCGACACCTTCGATATCCACGGCGGCGGGCCGGATCTGACCTTCCCGCACCATGAGAACGAGATCGCCCAGAGCGAGGCGGCGACCGGCAAGCCCTACGTCAACGTGTGGATGCACGCCGGCGCAGTGCGGATCAATCACGAGAAGATGTCCAAGTCGTTGGGCAACTTCTTCACGATTCGCGAAGTACTCGAGGTTCACGATCCCGAAGTGGTGCGCTATCTGCTGGTGGCGAGCCACTATCGCAGCCCGATCAACTACGCGCCGGAGTCGTTGACCGAGGCGCGCAAGTCGCTCGAGCGCTTCTATCATGCGCTCGATGGTGTCGAGTTGATCCATGGCGATGTCGAAGGCAGCTACGCCGAGCGCTTCTCGGCGGCAATGAGCGACGATTTCAATACGCCGGAAGCGCTGTCGGTGCTGTTCGACATGGCGCGCGAGATCAACCGGATGCGCGACGCGGAACCGGTGCATGCCGGGGCGCTGGGCCAGGAGCTGAAACGGTTGGCGAGCGTATTGGGTCTGCTCGAACGTGAGCCGGCCGAATTCCTCAAGGCTGGCGCGGCAGAACTCCCCTTGAGCGCGGCCGAGATCGAAGCGCAGATCGAGGCGCGTGCCGTTGCCAAGCGCAGCCGAGATTTTGCGGCAGCCGATCGAATTCGTGACGAGCTGGCGGCATTGGGTATCGTGCTCAAGGATTCCCGTGAGGGCACGCGCTGGAGTTTCGAGACGCCTCAGACGTGATGAGGCGATGTTCTCGAAATGAATCCCCCGAGACGACGAACCCCGCCAATTGGCGGGGTTCGTCGTTGTGGCAGGTGATCCGATCGGGACTACCCTTCCGCCA
>Ga0207878_100235_pt1 | contig 31703 bp, 30 predicted proteins | sample LinPmetageLP41_FD_184053 | JGI IMG/M metagenome (GOLD analysis project Ga0207878, IMG submission 184053) | Marine viral communities from the Pacific Ocean - LP-41 (SPAdes) | ecosystem: Environmental > Aquatic > Marine > Oceanic | place: Pacific Ocean | collected 2010-08-27 | reverse complement strand
AAATCAATAACCTAGCGCCACCTCTTGCAAAAGGGTGTGGCGCTTTCTTTGCACGAATGCTCTTTAACAATCAGGCGTTTAGCTATGATAAGCTCTAGTTCGCTGCCGCCCAGGCAGCTCAGAAAATGGAAGAGCAGCGCAACGCAGCGCTTGAAGCGTTCGCTGCCGCCCAGGCAGCTCAGAAAATCCTCGATCGTTACGTGAGCCAGGTCGGCGCGTTCGCTGCCGCCCAGGCAGCTCAGAAATTCGATTGCTGCTTCAGTTTCTCCCGATACGCGTTCGCTGCCGCCCAGGCAGCTCAGAAAATCAAGAACCTGCGCGACGCCGAGCAGGCGCCGTTCGCTGCCGCCCAGGCAGCTCAGAAAAACCTGGTACCCGCCTGGGATGAGATGGTTTTGTTCGCTGCCGCCCAGGCAGCTCAGAAATGGTCGCCGTGGGCCACTGGCTATGCCTGAGCGTTCGCTGCCGCCCAGGCAGCTCAGAAACGGCGTATCGTCGGCACGCTGACCGCCTGGCGGTTCGCTGCCGCCCAGGCAGCTCAGAAAATGGTCGCGCACATGCGTGAAGCCATGGATATGTTCGCTGCCGCCCAGGCAGCTCAGAAAATTTGAACCATGGTTCTTCGGCGTGCGGGGAAGTTCGCTGCCGCCCAGGCAGCTCAGAAAAGATCGGTCGCCAGCGTTGTCAGGCTGAAAGAAGTTCGCTGCCGCCCAGGCAGCTCAGAAAAGAAGAACGATGGCAGCGACGGTTTCCGGTTCGTTCGCTGCCGCCCAGGCAGCTCAGAAATCAGGGAGGCAAAGGCCAATGCCCACCTGATCGTTCGCTGCCGCCCAGGCAGCTCAGAAACAGTGGAAGCGTGACGGCTGGGAGATGACGTGGTTCGCTGCCGCCCAGGCAGCTCAGAAAGCGTTGATCGTCTCGATCATGAATATTGGCTGGTTCGCTGCCGCCCAGGCAGCTCAGAAAACTGGGCTTTCTGCTGTTCGAACTGGAACTGCGTTCGCTGCCGCCCAGGCAGCTCAGAAAATCCACGTTATCCCGCTCCATCTTCATCCTCGGTTCGCTGCCGCCCAGGCAGCTCAGAAATGTTCGGTGCGTTCCTCGCGTGAAAGCGCCGGGTTCGCTGCCGCCCAGGCAGCTCAGAAATCTCCGAGCGCGAGAACTGGAAAGATTTGCAGGTTCGCTGCCGCCCAGGCAGCTCAGAAACTTGTCGTCAGGCAGCCATGGCGCCATAGCGAGTTCGCTGCCGCCCAGGCAGCTCAGAAAAATCCTACCGATCGGCGCGCCCAAGAGGCGGCGTTCGCTGCCGCCCAGGCAGCTCAGAAAATGGTTATTCCCGAGGGCTACACCGCCGCCGAGTTCGCTGCCGCCCAGGCAGCTCAGAAAGAGAACGTCAGCCTAATTAAGTCGATTCCCCAGTTCGCTGCCGCCCAGGCAGCTCAGAAAGAAACCGGCGCGCTTGAGGCCGTAGGCCACCAAGTTCGCTGCCGCCCAGGCAGCTCAGAAAAGCGAGGCCACAGAAGGGGCCGCGCATGGCGTGTTCGCTGCCGCCCAGGCAGCTCAGAAAGGACCAGCTCGGCCGCCAATACTTCTTTGAATGTTCGCTGCCGCCCAGGCAGCTCAGAAAGTGTACAGCGTCCAACAACGCGCGCTGAAACTCGTTCGCTGCCGCCCAGGCAGCTCAGAAAATCCGGCCCTCGCGCCCCGTTCTTCAGTGCGGGTTCGCTGCCGCCCAGGCAGCTCAGAAACCGAGAACTACCGGCGCGCCGAGGCGTTCATCGTTCGCTGCCGCCCAGGCAGCTCAGAAAAGCAACACCAGCGCTCACGAGCTACCGGCTCTGTTCGCTGCCGCCCAGGCAGCTCAGAAAACCTGGCGAAACGGTTGCGGATCATCCTGAACGTTCGCTGCCGCCCAGGCAGCTCAGAAAAGTCCCGCGTGGGCGATCGGCCAGCGTATCAGGTTCGCTGCCGCCCAGGCAGCTCAGAAATCCTTGAGCAGGAAGACGTCTTTGTTACGATCGTTCGCTGCCGCCCAGGCAGCTCAGAAAACTACGAAAGTTTCGTATTGGTCGCCCTCCAAGTTCGCTGCCGCCCAGGCAGCTCAGAAAAACGATCAACGCCAGACATCCCGGTTCGATCGGTTCGCTGCCGCCCAGGCAGCTCAGAAATGCAAGCGATGTTGCCCGGTAGCGCATCCCTGGTTCGCTGCCGCCCAGGCAGCTCAGAAAAGCAAACGACCCTTCACATACAGGCCGTTCTCGTTCGCTGCCGCCCAGGCAGCTCAGAAAATCTCAAGGTGGCTAGCCGTATCGGCGATAAGGTTCGCTGCCGCCCAGGCAGCTCAGAAAAACAAGCCCGGTGGCAGCAAAGAGGTTACCGAGTTCGCTGCCGCCCAGGCAGCTCAGAAAAGCTGGATCGCAAACCGCGTCCAGCCATCATCGTTCGCTGCCGCCCAGGCAGCTCAGAAATGTGGCGCCCCGGCATCGAGCAGGGCCAGCCAGTTCGCTGCCGCCCAGGCAGCTCAGAAATGATCCGCCTGGGCGAAGTGGTCGAAGTGCAGGTTCGCTGCCGCCCAGGCAGCTCAGAAACAGACCGCGTTGGATGCCTACGTCAGCACCCAGTTCGCTGCCGCCCAGGCAGCTCAGAAAAGCATCAGCAGCGGCCGCCAATTGCGCTGCAGGTTCGCTGCCGCCCAGGCAGCTCAGAAACTCGAGGCCATCTGTATGCCGTGCCACAAGGCAGTTCGCTGCCGCCCAGGCAGCTCAGAAATTCCTGCGTCGACTGCCAGCTGAGTCGTAACCGTTCGCTGCCGCCCAGGCAGCTCAGAAACTGCATCGACTGCCAGTCGATCCGAGAGGAGAGTTCGCTGCCGCCCAGGCAGCTCAGAAAATATAGGACTCGCCAGTATTCTGGGTATACATGTTCGCTGCCGCCCAGGCAGCTCAGAAAACCACGGCCAGTGTTGGAGCGCTGGAACAGTCGTTCGCTGCCGCCCAGGCAGCTCAGAAATCGAGGCGGTTCGCCTCCCGGCAAAGGTCGGCGTTCGCTGCCGCCCAGGCAGCTCAGAAATCCATCAGAAGATCGTTGTAATCCGTACCTGGGTTCGCTGCCGCCCAGGCAGCTCAGAAAAAGTAGCGCCTGCCAAAGGCTTGGATCGCGATGTTCGCTGCCGCCCAGGCAGCTCAGAAAAGCGTGTAAACCTGATCGTTCTGGTTGATCGCGTTCGCTGCCGCCCAGGCAGCTCAGAAAAGGCGCGAGAGCACCGTGACCAGCGCATCACAGTTCGCTGCCGCCCAGGCAGCTCAGAAAAAGCATCCAGTTCGACGCGATTAGTGATTTTCGTTCGCTGCCGCCCAGGCAGCTCAGAAATTGAGCAGCTGAATCATCGCGGGCGTGTCGAGGTTCGCTGCCGCCCAGGCAGCTCAGAAAACCGGCCATCACGCGGTTCACGATCGCCAGGTGTTCGCTGCCGCCCAGGCAGCTCAGAAAACGTCGGGATTGTTATCTGTCGAGCCTGCGTAGTTCGCTGCCGCCCAGGCAGCTCAGAAAACCTCGTCTACAGCGTACTCGAAGACATCGTTGTTCGCTGCCGCCCAGGCAGCTCAGAAATGTACTCACGAGCGCGGGCTGGGTCGCTCTGAGTTCGCTGCCGCCCAGGCAGCTCAGAAATGCGAGTGCAGGACGGGCCATTGCGCGGAGTTGTTCGCTGCCGCCCAGGCAGCTCAGAAATTGCGCTATCGCGTAATGGTGAAGCGACAAAAGTTCGCTGCCGCCCAGGCAGCTCAGAAACTTCCCCTGCCCCGGCAGCTTCACGCCATCGGGTTCGCTGCCGCCCAGGCAGCTCAGAAAATCACAGACAGTAGAGGTCGCTCATGCTCGATGTTCGCTGCCGCCCAGGCAGCTCAGAAATTTCCCAGATCGCACCCCAAGCGGTTCGATCAGTTCGCTGCCGCCCAGGCAGCTCAGAAACACTCCTTGCTCAACAGCACTTCCCGCACTTTGTTCGCTGCCGCCCAGGCAGCTCAGAAAAACGTTTCCTCGGTATTGCTAGTCTTCACAACGTTCGCTGCCGCCCAGGCAGCTCAGAAAATCGAGCGTTTCGGACGTAGCATCGAGACGCTGTTCGCTGCCGCCCAGGCAGCTCAGAAATCACTCCCGTAATGCAAGTTCCCATTGGCATCGTTCGCTGCCGCCCAGGCAGCTCAGAAAGGCAACGTATACGACCATGGTGTATCTATTAAGTTCGCTGCCGCCCAGGCAGCTCAGAAATTCAATGCCCGCAGGGCCTCCCGATGCTCGTCGTTCGCTGCCGCCCAGGCAGCTCAGAAAATTGACGCGATGCAGAATTTGGTGCCTAGCTTGTTCGCTGCCGCCCAGGCAGCTCAGAAACGAAGCTGGCAGATTGGCTTGAAGTGCGTTCGGTTCGCTGCCGCCCAGGCAGCTCAGAAATCCAGAGCTACTTGCCGATCCGCGTCGCGATGGTTCGCTGCCGCCCAGGCAGCTCAGAAAATCATCAGCGCTGCGGTTTTGAATTGGGACGCGTTCGCTGCCGCCCAGGCAGCTCAGAAATTGATGAAACACACCCCGCCAATACGATTACTGTTCGCTGCCGCCCAGGCAGCTCAGAAATACACCATCGACTGGATGGCACAGGGCGGAAGGTTCGCTGCCGCCCAGGCAGCTCAGAAATACCGCCAACGCGGTTCTCGCGGCCGAATGCTGTTCGCTGCCGCCCAGGCAGCTCAGAAAGAAGTCGAGGAGCTCGATGAGTGACGGCAGCCGTTCGCTGCCGCCCAGGCAGCTCAGAAATGACTGCGACCACGGGCAGCGGAGTCGATCACGTTCGCTGCCGCCCAGGCAGCTCAGAAAAGCATCAGCAGCGGCCGCCAATTGCGCTGCAGGTTCGCTGCCGCCCAGGCAGCTCAGAAAAATCAGCGGGCGCCAGCCAGACTTGTACCATCGTTCGCTGCCGCCCAGGCAGCTCAGAAATTTTCTAGGGCATCCAGATAGTCGCAGTACCACGTTCGCTGCCGCCCAGGCAGCTCAGAAATGGTCGATCCCTTCCCGCCGCGCCGGCGGGCTGTTCGCTGCCGCCCAGGCAGCTCAGAAATGACGCTGACCGGCGTTTATCAGCCTGACGGCGTTCGCTGCCGCCCAGGCAGCTCAGAAACATGGCATCGAACAGGTGGTCCATGTCCTGCTGTTCGCTGCCGCCCAGGCAGCTCAGAAATCGGCGTCTGGCGATGTCTGGCACTGGGCGATGTTCGCTGCCGCCCAGGCAGCTCAGAAAACTTCGCCCAGGCGGATCAGGTTATGTATCAGGTTCGCTGCCGCCCAGGCAGCTCAGAAAATCCAGGAATCCGTTGATGGCTTGTTCTTTTCGTTCGCTGCCGCCCAGGCAGCTCAGAAAGTTTCGATCTGCGTGCCGTAGTGCTGGGGAATGTTCGCTGCCGCCCAGGCAGCTCAGAAAGCTACCCAATGCTTCACGGTGCCGTGCTGTCCAGTTCGCTGCCGCCCAGGCAGCTCAGAAAGTAATACGCCACCACGGCCGCGACCGATGCGGGTTCGCTGCCGCCCAGGCAGCTCAGAAATGAATCCGATCCTTCGAATCTCGGCGGAGGATGTTCGCTGCCGCCCAGGCAGCTCAGAAATAATTGGTTGGCATCCATCCAGTCAAGTGCCGGTTCGCTGCCGCCCAGGCAGCTCAGAAATGCTTCACCAGGGTCGGGAGACAGCACGCGAAGTTCGCTGCCGCCCAGGCAGCTCAGAAACAGCCAGCGCAAGGTTTTGGGCGTCCAAGAAGGTTCGCTGCCGCCCAGGCAGCTCAGAAAACTACATCGGCAACCTGACCACGCGCGTTCAGGTTCGCTGCCGCCCAGGCAGCTCAGAAAAAGATGAAGATGCGGAGAGACCAGACAATACCGTTCGCTGCCGCCCAGGCAGCTCAGAAATGAGTCCCGCTCACGCTGCGATACAGACGAGCGTTCGCTGCCGCCCAGGCAGCTCAGAAATGGAACAGCGCTCGCTGGTAGAGCGCCACGTTGTTCGCTGCCGCCCAGGCAGCTCAGAAACGATACCGAATTGAAGGCCGACGCTCAAGCGCGTTCGCTGCCGCCCAGGCAGCTCAGAAATTCACAGCCTCGCCGGATGATTCGGAACAGCAGTTCGCTGCCGCCCAGGCAGCTCAGAAAAGTCGGCGCCCAAGCCACTAGGCGTGCTGAACGTTCGCTGCCGCCCAGGCAGCTCAGAAATGATTGGTCATCGGTGGTTGTTCCCTTGCGACGTTCGCTGCCGCCCAGGCAGCTCAGAAAACACAGACGCAGGTCGATGCCGGGGAGGATGAGTTCGCTGCCGCCCAGGCAGCTCAGAAAGCCTGATGGGCGGGCCGAACACGCCACGAAAAGTTCGCTGCCGCCCAGGCAGCTCAGAAAGAAAGATCGCCGGCCGGGTCTAGCACGTCACCGTTCGCTGCCGCCCAGGCAGCTCAGAAAACAAGATCCAATGCCCGACGTGCCGCGAGTTCGTTCGCTGCCGCCCAGGCAGCTCAGAAAGAGATCGGCACGGACAACGCCAAGGAATTGATCGTTCGCTGCCGCCCAGGCAGCTCAGAAATATCGGAAGTCGATCCGGGGCTCGACGCTCAAGTTCGCTGCCGCCCAGGCAGCTCAGAAAAGACCGATCAGACTGATAAGTCAGGCGGCGACGTTCGCTGCCGCCCAGGCAGCTCAGAAATCCTGCTCACGCGTCAGCCGCTGCTGCTCGGTGTTCGCTGCCGCCCAGGCAGCTCAGAAATGGTCGCGATAGATGACGGTAACGGTCGACCCGTTCGCTGCCGCCCAGGCAGCTCAGGAAAAGCCGGTCGAAGATATCGAGTAAGCACCCCGGTTCGCTGCCGCCCAGGCAGCTCAGAAACGGGGCGCGAGGCGGTGCGCACGACCATCCAGGTTCGCTGCCGCCCAGGCAGCTCAGAAAATCCATTGTGGGGCCGCCCTTGTCGGCGGGGTGTGCGCTGCCGCCCAGGCAGCTCAGAAACAGCGGAACCAGCCATCGTGAAGTTTGCCTAACCTTTCAGCCGCGCTGCTCCCAATGCAAAACGCCAGCCTTCGGGCTGGCGTTTTGCGTTCAGGGGACTATTGGTTTTTCAGCGGACCCTGTTGTCCAGCTCATGCAACGCGGCGGCTGCCAGAAAGGCGGACCGGCTCTTGACGCCATGGAGATTGACGTAGTCATCGATCCGGCGGACGAGGGTACCGGGCAGTGTGACGTTGACCTTCTCCGTCTTGCCCAGGTACGGCGAGATATCAATCTCGACGAGCCCCCAACCCCAGCCCGCGAACTCGGGGTTGTTGCGGTGTTGCTCGATGCTGCCCGGCATGGGAATCGGCTGGCCGGCGTTTACCCGTTCCTCAAGCTGGATATGGGCGACTTCCACGGCGAGTTTGTAGGCTTGTTCTACGGTATCCCCGGCGGTGATGGCTCCGGGGATATCGGGAAATACGATACCGGTGGCGTGGGTGTCATCGCCCCATTCGATCGCGATCGGATATTGCATGTTCGTTCCTCCTGGAAGATGAGTCGCAGCTTGTCGGGCTACTTGAGCCCGGCTTGTTTCCTGATGGCGTTGACCGTACCGATCTTCATATCCTTTTTTGCCATGACGGACCTCGACCAGTAGCCACTCGGTTTCCGAGATCTCCCGCTTTCAGCCATAGCAGCGCGCCGGCGTTTCCGGGTAGATGTCGTGCCAGGCGGCGACGCCGGAATAGCTGTCCCGTTCGCCGTTCCCCGCGCCTGCGGGATGAATCAGACTTGAATGCTCGCTGAATTGTATTGCGTATAGATACGAGATACGATTTTGTTGAAAGGAGTAAGGGCGCTATATGATCAAAAGCTTCAAGCACAAGGGACTCAGAGCGTTCTACGAGACAGGCAATACAAAAGGCGTAAGACAGGATCAGGTCAAGAAGTTGCGACGCATCCTCGCGAATCTCGACGAAGCGCATATGTCGGAAGACATGAATCTGCCTGGATATCGACTGCATGCGTTAAAAGGGCGGCGTGAGGGGATTTGGTCGGTATGGGTCAGCGGCAACTGGCGATTGACGTGGCGCTTTGTCGGCCAGGATGCCGAGATCGTGAACTATGAAGACTATCACTAGCCGGCACGGAGCCAGAGCAAAACACTGAGAGGTATGGATCATGGCTATGTTTAACCCTCCGCATCCCGGAGAAACACTGCGCGAAGATGTCATCGAGCCATTGGGTCTGGGCGTTAGCGAGGCCGCCAAACGGCTGGGCATGTCGCGAGTGGCCCTGTCCCGAGTCTTGAATGAGCATGCCGGGATCAGCCCCGATCTCGCCGTGCGTCTCGAGCGAGCGGGTATCGGTACGGCTCGCCACTGGATGGCGCTGCAGTCGGCTTATGAACTTTGGCAGGCCGAGCACCGGGAACAGCCGGCGGTACTGCCTTTGGGTGTGGCAAGTTAGGGAGCGCCGGCCCGATTAGCTGGCGATGTCGTACGCTAGCACCAAGCGATCAATCTTCAGCAATGCGAAAGACGATACTACGAAGCCATCCTGGGTTGATCCCGACGATGCCCCAGGACTGGATTCGAAATGGTTTGAAGGCGCGCATGTTTATCAAGATGAGAAACTGATTAAGCGGGGACGAGGCCGGCCGCCTCTCGAGAATCCCAAGGAAGCGGTCAAGATTCGGTACGATCAGGATGTGTTGAAGGCATTCCGAGACACTGGTGACGGCTGGCAGACTCGAATGAACGACGCGTTACGCGAATTTCTCAAAGAGCATGAGGTTAGTGAGCTGGATCGGCGTTAAGTCATTGGAGGTCGTCGCATGAATCGTATGCATAACCCCGCACGCCCCGGCGCCGTCTTGCGCGAGTACATTGGCGATCTCTCTATTACCGAGGCCGCCAAGCGACTTGGCGTGACGCGTGCCACGTTATCTCGGATTCTCGATGGGAGCGCCGGTATCTCGGCGGATATGGCGCTACGTCTCGAGCAGGCCTTGGGTACCAGCGCAGAAATGTGGCTGGAGATGCAGCGCGAGTATGAACTGTGGCAAGCATCACAGCTGTCTCGCGCCAAGGTAACACCACTACACTCTTCCCTTTCTCTCTATAAACCGTACTGCTCGCGTGCGTAATCGCCGAGGCCGACGGCATCGAGGCGAGCCAAGGGTGCCAGGAAGGTGACGTGAATGACCCCGGGGTCGCGGCCGATTTCAATCGCGCCATTAATGGTGGCTCGATTCCGAACTTCTGCGACACTCATGTCGAGCAGGGTGGCGGCGCGCGTGAGCCCGTTGACAATAGCGTCGTTCATGCCAGCAGCGGTGCCGATAACCGAGATAGGCGCCACTTCTTCGATTTGGTCCACGCCCCATTGGGCCGCCAGGCGCGCGGCCTTGGCTTTTTCGGTTGCGCTGAAAGGACGCGCCATCGGCGGTAGATCTTCGAGCAGCGGAAATAACACCGGCCCGTCGATCGGATAGTTCTTCAACACTTCCACTTGAAGGGTCACGCTGCCCGACACGTCCATGGTATGGCCGGCGATTTCGCCGTCGCCCTGTCCAGCATGCATATCACCCATATAGATGCCCGCACCGGCAACTTTGACCGGCGCTACCAGAATGGCGCCGGCACGAACGGCATCGATATCCATATGGCCGTCGGTCTTGTGCTTGGCCAACTGTTCAGCGGTCACTGCGTATTCATGCGGAGCGCCGACCAGAAATGCGCCGAAGTCACCCGCGTTGTGTGAGTCGGGGAGTGTCATGGATGGACAAGTGCCCAGCTGTCCTAGAAATGGGCGCATGCGAACCATGAGGCCCGGCATGTCGGACGGTGCATAGTTCAGGATTGAATGCTGACGGCTCTGATCGGGTAATGCAGAATAGTGATTCGCCCGGCTCGCGATGTTCTGCGCTGCGGCAGAGGGTAGGGTGAGGCCGACCTCGCGAGTGTCGTCGAAGGTGACCGTGTAACCGTGAACGATCTCGAAAGGCTTGACTGCGTTGCCGCAGCGATCGCACTTCACCGAATCCTGGCCCACGCCTTCGACATGGGTTTCCGGCCAGAGCGTGTCGCAGACCGGGCAGCGCGCGGCCACATAGGGATCACCGAGACAGAAGCCCTCGGGGGAGCTGTCATGGCCCGAGGCGGTTGCGATGGATGTGACGGTAATATCGCGAATACGAATGACGACGCCATCGCCCGGCTCCGCGCCTTCGACGTAGACGGGGCGCGTTACCTCGTGACCCCCTCTTAGACTTGGTGTGATCATCGGACCCCAGCAACCGGGTGCCGTATTGGCGATGATCGTGCCGCCGTTTTCCACTGGACCCAGCATCGGTTCGGAGGGGTCAAGCAAGCAGTTGGTAAAGCCTTGAACGACAAGACTCTGGCAAGGGCGACGATCCGAGGGGTTATTATTGGACATGAGATGGCTCCGCTGCAGGGCTTAATAATAGTGATTTCAGCATTAACATATTTCTGACCCACGGCCAAGAGCGTGATTCCTGGCGGATCTATAGCCTTCCGCCTGCCTTTCAGGCCGGGTCTCCAGAATTTCGCTATGGGCCTGGGTTATTCTGGTTAATCGCCACTTTGCCGGGAAAGGCGGCATGGATCGCTTGCGACCTACGAGAAACCTGGCATCGACTCGCCATCAATCGCGGTGATATTCGACTTCGGATCAACTGATTAGCCAGCTAATCAGGTAGCCCCCATAATCTCGTCATCGGTTAGGCCAAAGGGCCAACCACTCAAACGAAGATGATTGGAGGTTCAACATGAAAACTCGCATTCTCGCCGCTATCGCATTGGCCGTCGCCCTGCCTGCCGCCGCTCAGGCCAACAGTGTCATGGAACAACGAGCTTTCGCTCAGCAGCATGAAGCACTGAATACCCAGACGACTTCCGGCTATCAAGTGCTGCCGACCGAGTACCGCATCAATACCGTCAGCGGTGGTCATAGTGACCAAGCCGATCACGCTCTGGCTTATGTTGCGGCCGAGACCCAGCGAGGGACTCATCTCGTCGGTGGGAACAGTGAGCTGATTGGCCAGGGGCAGAGCGTGGCCGCGGCTCAAGCACTTCAGAATGTCAATGGCGTCAGCGATGCCGGGCATGGCAATGTCGAAGTGACTTTCGCCAGCCTCGACTGATCGAGACCAGTGTTACAGCAGGCACCCGGGTAATCGGGCGCCTTGAAATGAGCTGAAACTCGAATTGAACAAGAGCCGCTGTGGTTCCTCTGAATCTCCGGAACTTCTGAATTGCCGGCACTTCTGAATGAGTCTCCAGTACTCCAGGTTCCCAGTATCTCCAACTTCCCCGGTCCATCCTCTGGTCCGGGGCTTTTTATGGACAACTGTTTCAACCCTCGGTGTGGGTCTTCTGCTGACTCAGGTGTGCAATAAAGCGCCGGCGCCATTCGAGCAGGCTGTTGCGCCTGAGAATGCCGATCATCTGCTGATAGCGTTCGCGGCGCTCCTGTTGTGGCATGTTCAGTGCCTGTTCAATGGCGATGGCGATGGCGTCCACATCGTAGGGGTTGACCAGTAGTGCACCGCTCAGTTCGTTGGCGGCGCCGGCCAGTTCGCTGAGCACCAGCACGCCGGGGTCATCGGGGTCCTGGGCGGCGACGAACTCCTTGCAGACCAGGTTCATGCCGTCGCGCAGCGGGGTCACCAGGCCGACCCGAGCAGAGCGAAACAGTCCGATCAGCGCGTCGCGAGGGTAGGTCTGGTTGAGATAGTGTACTGGCACCCAGTCGAGATCGGCGTAAGTACCATTGATGTGTCCGGCCATCTCTTCGAGTTGGCGGCGTAGCTCATCGTACTCGGGAATCTCGCTGCGCGAGGGGCTGGCGATCTGCATGAACATCGTCTGCTGGCGGCGATGCTCGAAATTGGTGAGCAGTGCCTCGAAGGCGTTGAAACGCTGCACCAGACCCTTGGAGTAGTCGAGCCGGTCGGCGCCGATGATCAGGTCGCGCTCGCCGAGGTCTTCCTTGAGCTGAAGCGCCTGTTCGTTGTCGCAGGAGCGCTCGGCTTCGGCGGCCAACCCATCGACGTCGATGCCTACCGGATAGACGCCGGTGCGCACCTGCTTGCCGTTGCACTCGATGGTGTCGCCGGAAACCACAGCGTCAAAGGTCTCGATCACCGCCTGACGGAATGCGTGCAGGTCGTTTTTGGTCTGGAAACCGAGCAGGTCGTAATGCAGCAGGTCGCCAAGCAGGTCGCGATAGCCGGGCAGCGCACGCAGCAGATCGTAGCTGGGGAAAGGGATGTGCAGGTAGAACCCCATCGGATCCTTGATACCCTTCTTGCGCAGCTCCTTGCCCAGCGGCAGCAGGTGGTAATCGTGCACCCAGATCAGCTCGCCGCCTTCGAGCAGGGTGCTCAGCGCACTGGCAAAGCGCTCGTTGACCCGCCGGTAAGCTTTGGCGTAGCTCAGCCGGAAATCCATGGCGCCGAGGTTGAAGTGGAAGACCGGCCAGATGACCTCGTTGGAGAAGCCGAGGTAATAGTCGTCGTATTCCTCCTGGGTCAGCGGCAGGGTGGCGTAGGTGATGTTGTCGCGCTCTACGGTGCTGGGTCGGCTGTTGGGTGATTCGCTGACATTGCCGTCCCAGCCGAACCACAGCCCGCCGTACTCGTTGAGGGCGCCGGTAATCGCCACGGCCAGGCCGCCGGCCTCAGGCTTGCCGGGTTCGGGGATGGACACGCGATTGGAAATGACGATGAGACGGGTCATGCAGCCTCCTCCCGGCTATGCCTGAGATGCAACGCCGAGTTGATCAACCCGACCCTGCTGTGGATCTGCGGGAAAATGCCCGACAGTGGGTGATTGGCGGTGTCCAGGTCCTTCAAGAGCAGACCTTGACGAGGGCCGATAAGGCTAGGTGCGAGGTGGTATTCCGCATCGCGGGACGGGTTCAAGCTCCCTGTGTTGCTAGGCTCTCCAGCCATGTCAGTACCTCCTGTACTGATTCAAGATAGTAGCTCGCGACAGTCTCTCCCTGGCTGCCGACTCGCACGGAGTGCCCGCCGCGAGCGTTGACGACGCGAAAGGCGTCTTCGTCGGTAACGTCGTCACCAATGAAAACCGGCGTGCGCGCCTGAAAAACCGGTGTTTCATCGAGCAGGCGGGCAACGGCGGTTCCTTTATGATAGCCGCTGGGGCGCAACTCAAGGACACACTTGCCGGAAATCAGCTCGAAAGTGTCGCCAAGCGCTCGATGCTGAGCCACGAAGAACTCGTGGCACGCCTCGTCGAGTTCCGGGGCGCTGCGGTAGTGCAGCGTCAGCGAGACGCCCTTGTCCTCGTAGTGCAAGCCGGGGCGGGTCTCGACGAAGGCCGCCAGGGCATCACGGCAGGAAGCCAGTTGGGCGGGCTGATCGATCGCCGTGTGGCGCGTGCCGTCGGCGTCGCGCCACTCCAGCCCGTGAATGCCCGCCATCGGCAGAGAAACCGGCGCAAGCAGGCGCTCAAGCTGCTCCAACGGGCGCCCGCTCACCACTGCCACGGCGCCTTCGAAGGTCCTGTCGAGTTCACCGAGCAGCGATTTCAGGTGTGGCGATACGTGGACATCGTCGGGATGGGCTGCGAGCGACACCAGGGTGCCGTCGAAATCGAGAAACAGCGCCCAATCGCGGCGTGGCAAGGGCAGTTGCGAAGAAGGCTTGGGAAATGGCAATGTACTGATCCTCTACGGGGGATGTACCGCTGATTCGGACCGAGACGCTGACGGCATTGCTGGCCGAGGCCGACGAACGTCGCCTGGGGCTGCTGACAGTGGCATTGCCCGATCCCGCGGGTTATGGGCGGGTCGTGCGCGGATGCTCAGGGGCGAGCATCCGGGGTTGTCGAGCACAAGGATGCCAGTGAGGCATAGCACGCTATCACCGAATGCAACAACGGCATTGTCGCCGCTACCAGGGCGTAGCTCAAGCGCCTGCTGCCCAGGCTTTCTGTTGAGAACGCTCAGGGTGAACATTACCTGACCGATATAGCACTATTTTTCTGCTATCAGCAGCATGTTGCTGTTGGGGAAATCAACGGTATTTCCCTGCTCATCGTATAAATTGATCTTGGGTTCCAAGTTTTCAATATATCCCGCCTGAAGATACTCGGATTCATGAATAATAGTAAGGCCGAAACTTTTGAGTAGATTCTGATATTCATGAGCATTGAGGATGCCGTACTGCTCCTGAACTTCCCGATAGAAAGATTCATGTCCCCATGTGTAGGTATAGAGAAATTCCATGGCATTATTGATGCTCAACAATATTTTTTTATTATTCAGCTGTTTGAATGGAATGGCCCTTCCCTTGAAGTATTTACAATACCGATAAAAGACTTCGATATCTTCATCATTGATGAATTCGATAATTCGTTGCTGGCTGTCATCGGGATGGTTGATACCATCACGAATGATGATTCGGCCTTGCTCAGAGAGTAGGTTGACGGCTTGTTGCAGCGTTTCGATCACTTTTTGCATGTCGAAATCGTTATAGGAATAGACTTCATGCAAGACGGAAGAAAATATGATCGTATCGAATTGACGGTCCGGAAAATGCTCACCTAGATATAATAAATCGCCTCTTAAGAATCTTGTTGACAGTTTTTTCCTGAACATGAATTTTTCTGACAGGCTCGACAGGTCAATGCCATACGTGTTGTAGTCACGATGAATCAGATATTCCATCAGGCCACCTGTTCCGCAGCCACAATCGAGAACATTTTGACCGGTCGTCCAGCTGACCATTTTTAACTTGTCTTCGATGCTTTCATCCATTTGCTCCATATAGTCATGTGTTTGAAAAGTGCGGTGCGAAGAAGGAAGATGCGTCGAAGGTTTGGGCATTGGCTTGTAAGAGCTCATCTGTAGGGTTCGGGTTGGTCGGTGTATCCCGCCTGGGTCGCCCCAGGAGGGCGCCAAATGAAGTCGCAGGACAGACAGACCGGAGCGGTGGTTGGCAACGCCGGTCGCATGCCGACATCGCCCCGACGTGCCCTATCTCGGACGGCAGCGGCTAGGGGGAGTCGGCTCGTCCGGCTGATTGCCTCGCTGTCTAATGTCTAGTGCTCGGCCTGTTCGAAGCGCTCGGCCGCACGTAGCGCATCCTCCTGGGTCGTATGCTCGGAGACGACGTTCTCATTGTCGGGCTGGCTTTCGTCGATAACCACCCAGCCGGTGATCGTGTCTTTCAGGTCACTACTGTCGAATACGGGTTCTACTCGAGCCTGCTTCTGCATTTCTTCATCCTCCATGATGGTGCGGCTTTGCGACTTGATAATGGCTTGGGAGACTTTCCGATTCAGCTCGCTCCGGGCTCAGTCGTCGTCCGCGGCTGCCGCCTGGAAAGCACGCTTGTCGTCTGGGAGCCGAACCATGTCGCCCAGACTGAGATCGCCGAAACTGTCATGGCGCTCGGCATCGTCGCCGATCAGCGCGGCGACCTTACCGATGCTCACGCCGTCCTTGTAGGCTTCGACCTGCACTCGCACCGTGGCACCGTGATAGCGAGCGGTCAGCATCATTCCCGGCTGTGGCGTCACGCGGTGCTGCTCATCCTTGGCATAGTGGGCGTCAACACTGGCCCCACCCGGGGTATCCCACTCGACATGCTTGTGCATAGCTCTTTCCTGACCGTTGAATAATTACCTGTTTAGCGTAGTCGTTAATCGTCCGGTTTGCCGTCGCTTGAAAGGAGGCGGGCTCGCCATCCGTCATGCGCTATGCTGAAAGCGGCCGAGCCCGCCGAAAAGTAAAAACACCAACCGTTACGAATACTTGTCTTCTGGCCGGTATGCCAGCAAAGTAATGTGGTCTTTTAAAACCCAATAACGTCTTTCACAACTCCATAACGTCTTTCGCAACCCCAAAAAGAGCGACAACAGCGATGAAAAAGACAGTACTTGCACTCGCCATTGCAGCAACCACGGCTTGCGCCGGTGTCGCGCAGGCGGATGTCAAAGTGGGATTTCTCGGGGGCTTTACCGGCGGTATCGAAAGCCTGACCCCGCCGATCTTCGATGGCGCCAGGCTCGCGATGCAGGAGGTCAACGAGCAGGGTGGCCTGCTGGATGGTGAAGACATGGTGATGCCTTCCGGCGATACGACCTGCTCTGACGCCTCGGCTGCCTCCAACGCCGCCGATCGGCTGGTCAACAGCGAGAAAGTGACAGCGATCGTCGGCGCGCTATGTACGGGTGCCACCATTGCCGCGGCCAATAATGCTGCGATCCCCGGCGGCGTGGTGATGATCTCGCCGGCTTCCACCGCCCCGGCAGTGACGGACCTGAACGACAACGACCTGGTTTTTCGAACCGTGCCTTCCGATGCCTTCCAGGGCGTGCAACTGGCCAAACTGTTGCTCTCCAAGGGGATCGAAGACGTCGCCGTGACCTACGTCAACAATGACTACGGACAGGGCCTCGACGAGGCTTTCACCAAGACCTTCGAAGCCGAAGGTGGCTCGGTTTCCGCCAATCTTGCGCATGAGGACAATCGTGCCGATTATCGCTCCGAGATCGGCCAGCTCTCTTCCGGCGGTTCGCAGACGCTGGTAGTGCTCGCCTATGCCGATACCTCGGGCCAGACGATTCTGCGCCAGGCCTATGAAAGTGGTGCTTTCACCCAGTATGCCGGCGGCGATGGCATGGTCGGCAACGCGCTGGTGGACGCGGTCGGTACTGACGTGCTCGAGGGCATGATTGCCACGCGTCCGGGCTCGCCGGATGCGCCGGGGTCGGATGTTTTCAACGATCTGGCCAAGAAAGCCGATATCGATCCGAGCGCGGTGTTCGCGGCACAGTCCTATGATGCCACCTTCCTGCTGGCGCTCGCCATCGAGAAGAATGGCAGCGCAGATCGCGAAGGACTCTCCGCCGCGTTACGTGATGTGGCTATGGCGCCAGGCGAGACGATTCTGCCGGGGGAATGGAAGAAGGCCAAGCAGCTGATCAAAGAAGGCAAGGAGATCAACTACGAAGGTGCCTCCGGTAATCAGGAGTTCGACGATAACGGCGATGTGCCGGGCATCGTGGTCGAGATGGCCATCGAGGATGGCAAATTTGTCACCAAGGGCGCCATCGACAAGTAATCGTCGTCAGCGTTCAGATAGCAAAACCCCGAGCCTTGGCTCGGGGTTTTGCGTTCTCACCTATTTTGCGTTCCGACCGATCGAAAACTCGTCATCAATCGTGATGTGCGACTTTCTCCGGTATCAGTCCGCGCGGGGCGAAGCGCAGCACCAGCAGGATCAGCAGGCCGATCACGAATACTCTCGCCTGCAGCGCGCGACTGTCGAGATTGCCCGGCTGCCAGTCGAACCAGTACGAACCTAGTGCGGTGACAGCATGCAGCACGGCAAGCGCCATCGGCCCCGACATGATCCAGATCACGTAGACCAGCACGGCGCCGAACAGCGTACCCAGATTGTTGCCCGGGCCGCCGAGAATCACCATCACCAGCACCAGGAAAGTGTGATTCAGCGGTAGATAGCCCTGCGGATCGAACAGCCCGTTGAAGCTGGTTAGCGCCGCACCGCCGATCCCCATCAAAATACAGCCGAAGACGAAGATCTCCTGCCGGCGGCGATTGATCGACTTGCCCATGGCCGCGGCGGAAACTTCATTGTCGCGGATGGCGCGGATCATGCGGCCCCAAGGGGCGTGATAGGCGCGATGGAGCAGGAAGAAGATCACTGTGATCATCACCACTGTTACCGAAAGATAGAGCGCACGGGCGGTCAGAAAACCGACTTCTCCAGGGTCCGGCACCGGCCAGGGCAAGGGCGAAATGGTGGCAGTGCCGCGAGTGAGCCAGTCGGAGTTCTTGAGGAACGCCTTGATGATCTCGGCGATGCCCAGCGTGGCGATGACCAGATAGTCGCTGCGAAGGCCGAGACAGATATGGCCGATGAAATAGCCGACGCCGCCGGCCAGCACCCCGCCGACGATCCAGCCCAGCCACACCGGCAAGCCGAGGCCGCCGATGAAATCCACCTGGGATTCGATATCGCCGGTCACGCTGCGCAGCCAGCTGATCACGACCAGATAGCCGATGAGACCGGCGACGACGGCCAGAATTGTGCGCAGCAGTTTAGGCACGCCGATGCGATCGAGCCGGCTGATGCCGAAAACCAGCGCCGTCACCACGACCATCGCCAGCAGAACCCAGCCCAGTCGGCCGGGCAAGTCGCTCGCCCAGAATTCGTGATTGATGGGAATGCTGAAGAACGTGGCCGAGAAGCCGCCCAGCGCCACGAAGCCCATGATGCCGGCATTGAACTGTCCGGCGTAGCCCCATTGGATGGTCAGGCCAAGGGCGAGAATCGCATAGCAGGAGGCTTCCACCAGCATGCGGGTGGAGTAGGCGGGGCCCATGGTCGCGAACACGGCGAGCACGACGATGGCCAGCCCGCCGAACAGGACGAGTTCGCGCTTCGGCATTGCCCGGCGGGAATCTGTGTGCTGTGGGCTCGGAGTCTTGGATGTCGAATTCATCAGATCACCTTCCCTTTAAAGATGCCGGTCGGGCGCCAGATCAATACCGCGATCAGAATGAAGAAGGGCACGACGATCTTGTATTCGGTACCCACCAACGCGAGGTTGTTGGGTAGCTCCAGCCATGTCGGCAGGCTATCGCGCAGCGGCCTCAGCAGCACCGACCAATTGAACACCGCCAGCGTTTCGGCGAAGCCGACCAGGAAACCACCGGCGATGGCACCATAGGGGTGGCCGACGCCGCCAACGATGGCGGCAGCGAAGATCGGCAGCAGCAGGAAGAAGCTGAGATCCGGCTTGAACGCGACATCCAGCGACAGCAGCGTCCCCGCCAGGGTGGCCAACGAGCCGGCGATGACCCAGGTCAAAGTGATGATGAGCTTGGTGTTGATGCCAGATGCCCGAGCCAGATCGGGGTTGTCGGACATCGCTCGCATCGCCTTACCCAAGCGCGCCCGAGTCAGAAACAGATGCAGCCCGACCACGGCGATCACGGTCACGACGAACAGGATGATCTGCGGTTCGGTGAGGATGATTGGTCGGGTCACGCCAGGCACGTCGATCCGGAAGATCTCCTTGCGGGCGTCGACGTAGAGGCTCTGCGACCCGGTGCCGGCAAATAACCGAATCAGACCCTGCAGCATCAGGGTCACACCCAGCGAGGCGATCACCATCACGATCGGTTTGACGCCATGATTGCGCAGCGGCTGATAGAACGCGCGATCGATGCCCACGGCAACCAGTGAAGTGATTGCCATCCCCACCGGCAGCATGATGATTGCGGTGGGAAGGCCGAGCGGGTCGCCGGCGTGGGGAAAAGCCAGCGTCAGCAGTAATACGGCAAGGGTGCCGAGCGTCATCATGTCGGCATGGGCGAAATGGGCGAAACGCAGGATGCTGTAGATCAGCGTCACGCCGACGGCACCGATGGCGTAGATGCAGCCGGTGACGCTGCCGGCCACTACCACGTAGTTGAAGAAGTAGATCAGCTCATTCACGACCAGGTCTCTTTAACGGAAAAGTACTCTTTTTGAGTACGGGCGCTCTTGAATACGGGCTCTGTTGCAAACCGGCTCTGGCGAGACGTAGCTCGCCAGAAGAACGTAGGACTCAACCACCGAGGAAGCTCTTGGCCACCTGCGGATCATTGAGCAGTGCCGCGCCGGTATCGGTGAAACGGTTTTGCCCGGCCGCGAGCACGAATCCCTTGTGCGCAATACGCAGCGCCTGCTTGGCGTTCTGCTCGACCATCAGCACGCCGACACCGGCGGCACTGATGGTCTTTACTCGCTCGAAGATTTCGTTCATATAGAGCGGCGAGAGGCCGGCGGTGGGTTCGTCGAGCAGCAGCACGCTGGGTTCGTTCATTAGTGCCCGGCCCATCGCCACCATCTGGCGCTGACCGCCGGAAAGCTCGCCGGCAGGCTGGCGGCGCTTCTCGAGCAGCGGCGGGAAGAATTCGTAGATCTGGGCCTTGAGCCGCGAGGCGGTGGCGGGCTTGAGGAACGCGCCCATCTCCAGGTTCTCCTCGACGGAGAGGCTCGGAAAGATATTGTTCTCCTGGGGAACGAAGCCCATGCCCATCTCCACCAGCTTGTGGGGGGAAAGGTTGGTAATTGCTTCGCCGCGCAGCCGGATCTCGCCCTGGGTAATCGTCAGCAGGCCGAAGATGGCCTTGAGCATGGTCGATTTGCCGGCGCCGTTGGGGCCGACGATAACGCCGATCTCATCGGCTTCGATCGTCATGTTGACGCCGTTCAAGATGTTCATGCCGCCGTAGCCGCCATGAACGTCGATCGCTTCGAGTAGTGGCATTGATTTGCTCGGTTTATTGTTGAGAATGCCTTGAAGGATATGAGGTTACCCGGGCGTTATAGACCTGGGTAATGGCTGAACCCTAGGCGGGTTCTGCGCCAAAGTAGGCTTCGATCACTTCCGGGTTGTTCTGGATCTCGGTGATTGACCCTTCCATCATCACCTGCCCCTGGGCCAGCACGATGACCGGATCACACAGCCGCGCGATCATGTCCATGTCGTGTTCGATGACCAGGAAGGTGTAGCCTAGCTCGCGATTGAGACGTTCGATATTGCCCATCAGGTCACCGAGCAGGGTGCGATTGACCCCGGCGGCGATCTCGTCGAGCAGCACGACGCGGGCATCGGTCATCATCGTGCGGCCCAGCTCGAGGAGCTTTTTCTGACCCCCGGAAAGATTGCCGGCCAGTTCGTTGCGCACATGCGAGAGCCCGACGAAGTCGAGCACTTCGAGCGCACGGCGGCGAACTTCGGCTTCCTGACGACGCACTTCGCCGGGCTTCAACCATGTGCTGAACAGGCTCTCGCCTTCCTGACTCGGCGGCACCATCATCAGATTCTCGAGCGAGGTCAGCTGACTGAACTCGTGGGCAATCTGAAACGTGCGCAACAGCCCTTTATGGAACCGCTTGTTGGCGGAAAGATGAGTGATCGCTTCGCCGTCGAGCAACACTTCGCCGCTATCGGGCATGAGGCTGCCGGCGATGATATTGAACAGCGTGGACTTGCCGGCGCCGTTGGGACCGATCATCCCGGTGACCGAACCCTGGGCGACCTGGATCGAGCAGTCGTCGATGACCGTCAGGCCCCCGAACGACTTGCGGATATTGCGGACATCGATGATCGGCGTCATCGGGATTCCCCTAGCGCATCATTGCTATTGTTCGAGAGGACGCACCGGCAGGGCGGCGCTCCTGGCTGTCATTTATTGATGATGTTGCCGATTGTACAGCGGTCGGTCATCTTGAATAGTTTTTCTTGTTTAACGCTTGAAAGCCACAAACGAATACACCCGCCGAAGGGCGGGTGTATCGATGTGGCATCAACGCGATCAAGTCAGCGCGTGATCAGCCTTTCTTGCCGGCTCGCTTGCGCTCGTTTTCGGTCAGGTGCTTCTTGCGCAGACGGATGAAGCCGGGCGTCACTTCCACCAGCTCATCGGAATCCAGGAACTCGATCGCCTGCTCGAGGGAGAACTTGATCGGCGGCGTCAACACGATGTTTTCATCGTTACCCGTCGAGCGCATGTTATCGAGCTTCTTGCCCTTGGTCGGATTGACGACCATGTCGCTGGCCCGGTTGTTGATGCCGATCAACATACCTTCGTAGACCTCGGTAGCGTGATCGATGATCAGCTTGCCGCGCTCCTGCAGCGCGAACAGGGCATAGGCCAGGGCCTTGCCGGCGACCATGGAGACCAGCACGCCGTTGCGACGCTCGATGGAGGCGTCCGGCTTGAGCGGGCCGTAGTGATCGAAGCGACTGGTCAGGATGCCGGTGCCCGAGGTCAGCGTCAGGAACTGACCGCGAAAGCCGATCAGACCACGCGCCGGGATGATGAAGTCCAGACGCACACGACCCTTGCCATCCGGGTTCATGTTGGTCATTTCGCCCTTGCGGTAGCCGAGCTCTTCCATCACTGCGCCCTGATGCTGTTCTTCGCAGTCGATGATGACTTCTTCGTACGGCTCCTGCTTGACGCCGTCGATCTCGCGGATGATGACCTCGGGACGGCCGACAGCCAGCTCGAAGCCTTCACGACGCATGGTCTCGATCAGCACCGAGAGGTGCAGTTCGCCGCGTCCGGAAACCTTGAACTTCTCGGAAGACTCGCCCTGTTCGACACGCAGCGCCACGTTGTGGATCAGCTCCTGCTCGAGACGATCCTTGATATTGCGGCTGGTGACGTACTTGCCGTCCTTGCCGGCGAACGGCGAATCGTTGACCTGGAAGGTCATCGAGACGGTCGGTTCGTCGACGGAAAGCGGCGGCAGCGCTTCGACATTGTTGACGTCGCACAGCGTGTCGGAGATCGCCAGATTGTCGATACCGGTGATGCAGACGATGTCGCCGGCGGAGGCTTCGTCGGTCTGCACGCGTTCCAGACCCATGTGGGTCATCACCTGGCCGATCTTGCCCTTACGGGTCGCACCTTCCTTGGTGATGATGCTGATCTGCTGGCTGGGCTTGACGCTACCGCGCTTGATGCGGCCAAGACCGATAACGCCGACATAGCTGTTGTAGTCCAGCGCCGAGATCTGCATCTGGAACGGGCCGTTGAGTTCGACCTTGGGCGGCTCGACGATGTCGACGATCGACCGGAACATCGGCGTCATGTCGTCGGCCATCGCGTCCGGATCCATACCGGCGATGCCGTTGAGCGCTGAGCAGTAGATGATCGGGAAGTCGAGCTGCTCGTCGGTGGCGCCGAGGTTGTCGAACAGATCGAAAATCTGATCGACGACCCAGTCCGGGCGCGCGCCGGGGCGGTCGACCTTGTTGACCACGACGATCGGCTTGAGACCCTGGGCGAAAGCCTTCTGGGTCACGAAGCGAGTCTGCGGCATCGGGCCGTCGACGGCATCGACCAGCAGCAATACGGAATCGACCATGGACATGACGCGTTCGACTTCACCACCGAAGTCGGCGTGTCCTGGGGTATCGACGATATTGATGTGGTAGTTGTGGCCTTCGCCATCATCCCAGCGGATCGCGGTGTTCTTGGCCAGGATGGTGATGCCGCGTTCCTTCTCCTGATCATTGGAATCCATGATCCGTTCTTGGCCTTCGGCCTTGCGATCCAGTGTGCCGGACTGGCTCAGGAGCTTATCGACCAGTGTCGTCTTGCCATGATCGACGTGGGCGATAATGGCAATGTTCCTAATGCTCTCGATACGAGCGTTAGAGTCGTTGTCACTCATGGGGCGGTTTCCATCGTAAAATGTGTGCGCCCATGTCTAAGTCGATGATCCGCGCTCTAGCGCTGGATCGACGAGTCCCCTGGGCACTGAGTAGGAGGGTCGGGCGCGCATTGTACAGCCAAGGGCGTCACACTGGCTACTTTAGTCTATCGGTGTGGTTTATCGGTGCAGTCTATCGAAGCAGTTTATCGATGGTACGCAGGATCCTGTTGCACGACTTCCGTGGATGGCAATGGTGCACGGCAGTCGTGCATCACAGTCGGGCATCACAACACAGACGGGGGAATGCCAGCCCGGTAGAGATAGGAAAGTGCTAGCCCGGTAGAGATGGGAGGGTGCTAGCCCGGTAGAGATGGGAGGGTGCTAGCCCGGTAGATTGCCGAGTAGCCAGTCGAATAGCCGCCCCGGGCTATTGGCGATCGGCTGTGTGATCAAGAAGCGCGGCAAGAGGATGGTGTCGATCGGGGGCTCCAACCAGCCGGCGCGACGAGTCAGCACGCGTTCGAATCCCGCATTGACGGCCAGCCTGGTCAGCGCTTCGTCTGCGGGGTCATGGGCACTGGCGGCCATGTTCAGCGGATGACGGCAGAGAACTGCTAGTTGGTGTCGGCTATCGCGCAGGCGATTCAGGGCTTGAACGTCCAACGGGGTGGACCGTTCGGGCATCAGGCTACCGAAGCGAAAAAGTCCGTCCTGTTCGAGGCGACGAATGCTGAACGCGTCCAGTGCCTGGTCGGTGAATGCCGGTTCGCTACCCAGTGACGCGGCGATCGCGCGCAGCGTCAGAGCATTGTGCGGCTGTTCTAGCTCATCGATGTAGGTCTTGATCGTCTGGCTGTAGCGTTCGTCCCGGTACCCGTTGGCAAGCGGTGGCATCGGCAGGCTCGCATCGGCGATCAATCGATGCGCGTTGTCAGCCGTATCTTCGCGCCATAGCGCCTCGCCAATGACTTCATGCCAGCTGCTCCAGGCCTGCTGGGTGATCGGGCAAGGAAGAAACACGTTGGCCGGCAGCGCCAGTCGCTCCATCGTCGGCGAGACCTGTTTAAAGGTGTCGCGCCAGCCGCCGTCGAACGTGAGTGCAATTCGGGGTAGCTGATCGTGATGTAGTTGCAGCGTGCTTTCCAGGCTGACGATCTGAGCGCTTTCACTGAGACTTTCCAGCAGTTGCCGGAAGCTGTCAGGGCCCAGGCACCAATCGGATCGATGAGGGAGGCGCGCCTCGGTTTCGTCATCCATTACCCGTCGCAGGGCCAGAATGGCGCTGCGGCCCCACAAGGGTTCACTCAGATTGAGACGCCAGTGACCGCGTAAGCGTTGTACCACATCCTGTGTACGATCCAGCCTGGGCATGGAGAATTCCGTTACTGAAGTCGTTGATCGTCATCACTCCTGACGCCTTTCCACAGTATCCGTTGCCAATCGGGTTTCGGCAAAGTTTCCGAACGAGGCTGTGGGTGATTTGTTTTGGTGCATTCGTCCTAGTTGGCGCGCCAGATTGGTGCATGAGGTGATCTGTTAGTCTACGTCGATCGCTATTGTAGGGTCTTCAGCGACGGATGATGTTCCTGCACGATGACTGAATTTACTTTTTTATCATCTGGTTAGTGATTTTATCCAATGCTCTTCTGCATTTTGGCATATTTTCTGCATTTCAATGTAAAAACGGTGTGTGCGTGGGCAAGAGTACCGACTTCATGCTACAAAATACGTACGCCACACATACGTACGCCACACAACGGTGTTGGATATTCGCCAACGATTCGAGCCATGGCTCACAGTGGAGGACAACATGTCTGAGAAAACCCTCGCCCTTATCGAAGAACACGACGTCAAGTGGGTGGATTTGCGCTTTACCGATACCAAGGGCAAGGAGCAGCACGTCACGATTCCTGCTACTGCCGTCGATTCGGATTTCTTTGAAGACGGGCAAATGTTCGACGGCTCTTCCATCGAAGGCTGGAAGGGCATCAACGAGTCCGACATGATCCTGCGTCCGGAAGACGGTACCGCGTTCCTGGATCCGTTCACCGAAGATGCCACCCTGGTTCTGCGTTGCGACATCATCGAGCCGGCCACCATGCAGGGCTATGAGCGTGATCCGCGCTCCATCGCCAAGCGCGCCGAAGCCTATCTCAACAGCACCGGCCTGGGTGACACGGCCTTCTTTGGTCCTGAGCCGGAATTCTTCATTTTCGACGAAGTACATTGGAAGTCCGATATCGAAGGCTCCATGTACAAGATCTCATCCGAAGAGGGTGCCTGGTCTACCGACCGTCAGGTCGAGGGTGGCAACCTGGCGCACCGTCCGCGCGTCAAGGGCGGCTACTTCCCGGTTCCGCCGGTCGACAGCTTCCACGATATCCGTAGCGCCATGTGCAACACGCTGCAGGCGATCGGTCAGGAAGTCGAAGTGCATCACCACGAAGTGGCCAACGCCGGTCAGAACGAAATCGGCGTCAAGTTCAACACGTTGGTGAAGAAAGCCGATGAAGTGCAGGAGATGAAGTACGTCATCCACAACGTGGCGCACGCTTACGGCAAGACGGCGACGTTCATGCCCAAGCCGCTGGTGGGTGACAATGGTTCCGGTATGCACGTCCACCAGTCTTTCTGGAAGGATGGCACCAACCAGTTCGCGGGTGACGAGTACGCCGGTCTGTCCGAGATGGCGCTTTATTACATCGGCGGCATCATCAAGCATGCGCGTGCGCTGAACGCCTTTACCAATGCCTCGACCAACTCCTACAAGCGACTGGTGCCGGGCTTTGAAGCGCCGGTCATGCTCGCCTACAGCGCGCGTAACCGCTCCGCTTCCATTCGTATTCCGTATACTTCCAACCCGAAGGGCAAGCGTGTCGAGACGCGTTTCCCCGATCCGACGGCCAACCCGTACCTGGCCTTCTCGGCGATGCTGATGGCCGGTATCGACGGCATCAAGAACAAGATTCATCCTGGCGATGCCATGGACAAGAATCTGTACGATCTGCCGCCGGAAGAGGGCAAGAAGGTGCCGACCGTGGCGACCAGCCTCGATCAGGCGCTGGAAGCGCTCGACGCCGATCGTGCCTTCCTGACCGAAGGTGGCGTGTTCACCGACGATATGCTCGACGCCTACATCGAGCTGAAAAATGAAGACGTCGAGCTTCTGCGCCTGGCGACGCATCCGATCGAGTTTGATCTCTACTACAGCCTGTAAGGTTTGCGCCCGGCCAAGGCCTGACAGAGCCCCACTTCGGTGGGGCTTTTTCGTCGTCGGGGCTCCTTTATTGAGGGATCAAATACTGACGGATCAACTTCAAGGAGTGGCTGACGATGAATGCAAGGCTGACGACGAACGCAAGGTTGGCTGGATGGGTGCTCGCGGTGGGTGTGATGCTCTTCGCTGTGCCGGTGATGGCGGCTTCGGTGTACCGGCACGTCGATGCCGATGGCAACGTGGTCTACAGCGATGAACCCCAGGCAGGCCATCGAGTCGATCTCAAACCCATTACGGTGGTCGATCCCGTGAAGACCGAAACCCGCACGCGTTCGGCCGAGCCGACCGCGGCATCCGCGTCGGCGATCGATTATGCGCGCTTCACGATCACCAGCCCGAGTAACGGCCAGACGCTGCCGACCGGACAAGCCGGAAACGTTCAGGTTAAGTTGGCGATCGAGCCCGCGTTACAGCAGGGCGATCGCGTTCAGCTTCGGGTCGATGGCGAGGTGCGTCAATCACCCCTGCACACCAGCGTGTTTGCGCTGAGCCAACTTGAGCGTGGTGAGCACCGACTACAAGCCGAGCTGGTCGATGCGAAAGGCCAGGTACGCTTGTCGACGCCAGCGGTAACGCTCTACGTTCAGCGAGCCAGTATCCATCTGCCCGCCAATCCCAATAATCCTGGACGGTAAGCATTCTCTCGAATACCGGATCGCCACGATGGAACGACGCATGTATCAACGTTTGCTGGAGCACCTGACGACCGCCGTCGTCTTGCTCGACGACAGCCTTTACGTGCGCTGGCTCAATCCCGCTGCCGAAGCATTGTTGGCTGCGAGTCGTCCTCGGGTCGTCGGTCAGTGGCTGGAATGTCTGAACGGCGAGGACGGTAGCGTTCGCCAGGTTCTGCTCAAATCGATGCGAGAGTTTCATCCCTATACGCAGCGGGAAGCCTCGTTGGTGCTAGCCGCGGGTGACGTCATCACGGTGGATTTCACCGCAACGCCGATCACCAGCCACGAGCTGCTGCTCGAGATCGAGCCGCGCGATCGGCTGTTGCGGATCTCACGGGAGGAGTCCCTGATGGCGCGCCAGGAAACGGTCAAGGTGCTGATGCGCGGACTCGCCCATGAGGTCAAGAATCCGTTGGGCGGCATTCGTGGCGCAGCGCAATTGCTGGAGCGGGATCTTCCGGATCCGCAGCTCACCGAGTTCACCCGGATCATCATCGAGGAGGCGGATCGGCTGCGCGACCTGGTCGATCGCATGCTGGGCCCCAACACACTGGTTCGCCACGAGCCGCTCAACGTGCACAAGGTGTTGGAGCGAGTGCGCGCGCTGCTCGAGGCGGAACATCATCAGTTGAGCTTCGAGCGCGACTACGACCCCAGCGTGCCGGATCTGATCGGCGACGAGCCGCAGTTGATCCAGGCGGTGCTCAATATTGCGCGTAATGCGGTGCAGGCGATGGAGGAGTTCGGCACGCTCGAACCGAGCCTGCTGCTGCGCACCCGCGTTCGCCGGCAGTTTACATTGGGTGCCGAGCGCCATCGGATGGTGTGTGAAGTCGCGATCATCGATAACGGCCCGGGGATTCCGAAACACATCCGCGAGACGCTGTTCTTCCCGATGGTCTCCGGGCGCGCCGAGGGCAGCGGGCTGGGGCTGTCGATTGCGCAGTCGATCCTGCATCAGCACCAGGGCCTGATCGAATGTGAATCGCACCCGGGAGTGACCGAGTTTCGCTTGTTGATCCCTTTCGAGGCGCCGTCATGAGTTTGACCGTACTCGTACTCGTCCTTGTTCGTGGACGAGCCGAAGTCGCCGAGCGTGCGATTCAATGTTCTGCTGGAGAACTGTCATGACTGAAGTCGCCCGTATCGCGATCGTCGACGATGATCGTGCAATCCGCTGGGTGCTGGAAAGGGCGCTGGCACAGCCGGATCTCGAAGTGCAATCCTTCGAGCGGGCCGATGCCGCGCTCGAATCGATCGAGCGACACCCGCCGGACGTGCTGCTGACCGACATTCGCATGCCGGGGCTCGACGGGCTCGATCTGATGGCCAAGGTCCGCGAAATGCATCCCGACCTGCCGGTGATCGTGATGACCGCGCACTCGGATCTGGACAGCGCGGTGGCGTCCTATCAGGGCGGAGCATTCGAATATCTGCCCAAGCCGTTCGATGTCGACGATGCGCTGGCGCTGGTTCGGCGCGGGGTGGCGCACGCCCGCGAGCGACGTTCTCCGACTGTGATACCGGAGGGCCTTTCCGCCGAAATCATCGGCGAAGCGCCGGCGATGCAGGAGGTGTTCCGGGCGATCGGTCGGCTGTCGCAGTCTCACATCACGGTGTTGATCAACGGCGAGTCCGGCACCGGCAAGGAGCGGGTCGCCCAGGCGCTTCACCAGCACAGCCCGCGTAGCGGTCATCCGTTCATTGCGCTCAACATGGCGGCGATCCCCAAGGATCTGATGGAGTCGGAGCTTTTCGGCCATGAAAAGGGCGCGTTCACCGGCGCCGCCGCCCAGCGTCGCGGGCGCTTCGAACAGGCCGATGGTGGCACGCTGTTCCTGGATGAGATTGGCGATATGCCGGCCGATACCCAGACTCGGCTATTGCGGGTGCTGGCGGACGGCGAGTTCTACCGGGTCGGAGGTCACGTGCCGGTCAAGGTCGACGTGCGGATCATCGCCGCGACCCACCAGAACCTGGAAAAGCGGGTGACAGAGGGGCATTTCCGCGAGGATCTGTTTCACCGCCTCAACGTGATTCGCGTCCATTTGCCGCGACTATCGGAGCGTAGTGAGGATATTCCGCGTCTGGCCCAGCACTTTCTCGCCGAAGCCGCCAAGGAACTCTCGACTGAATCCAAGGTTTTGACCCAGGATGCCGAGGCGCATTTGACGCGGTTACCTTGGCCCGGCAACGTTCGTCAGCTGGAAAATACCTGTCGTTGGCTGACGGTAATGGCTTCCGGTCGCGAGGTACTGGTCAATGACCTGCCGCCGGAGTTGCGCAGCATCGAGGCGAGTGACGCGCCAAACGGCGATTGGCGTAACGCCTTCCGCGAGTGGACGGATCGGGCCCTGGCCTCGGGTCATACGCACTTGCTGGAGGAGGCAGTACCGGATTTCGAGCGTATCCTGATCGAGACCGCCCTGAAGCATACCGGCGGGCGCAAGGGCGAGGCGGCCGAACTTTTGGGCTGGGGACGCAATACCTTGACCCGTAAGGTAAAGTTACTTTTGCCGGCGCTGGCCGATGAATGACGTCGGCGTCACTTGAAGTCAGATCAAAACCCCAATGGGGACTTTTATGTCCGATGCGACCCAATGGTGGCGTGGCAGCGTCATCTATCAGATCTACCCCAGAAGCTTCATGGACGCGCGTGGCGACGGCATCGGGGATCTTCCCGGTATTACCGCCAAGCTGGACTATGTGGCCGAGCTGGGCGTCGATGCGATCTGGATTTCGCCGTTCTTTCCGTCGCCGATGAAGGATTTCGGCTATGACGTGACCGATTATCGCGGCGTCGACCCGATGTTCGGCTCTTTTCACGACTTCCAGACGCTGCTCGAACGGGCCCATGGGCTGGGCCTGAAAGTGATCATCGATCTGGTCTTGAGCCATACCTCCGACCAGCATCACTGGTTCATCCAGAGCCGAAATTCCCGCGACAACCAGAAGTCCGACTGGTACGTCTGGGCCGATCCCAAGCCGGATGGCACGGCACCCAACAACTGGCTGTCGTTCTTCAGCGGCAGCGCCTGGACCTTCGACAGTCGGCGGCGTCAGTACTACCTGCACAATTTTCTGTCGTGCCAGCCGGATCTCAATTTCCACAATCCGGCGGTGCGCAGGGAGCAGCTCGATAACGCTCGTTTCTGGCTCGATCTCGGCGTCGACGGGTTCCGTCTGGATACCTCGAATTTCTACTTCCACAGTCTGGCGCTACAGGACAATCCGGCGCTCGGCAGCGGCGAGTTCAAGACGCCCAGCGTGCCGGCCTCGAACCCTTATTCGATGCAGCGCCATCAGTTCGATATCAGTCAGCCGGAAAATCTTGGGTTTCTGAATGAACTGCGTGCGCTGATGGATGAGTATCCCGGCACCATGACGGTGGGCGAGATATCCGATGACCGGCCGCTTGAGCGCATGGTCGAGTACACCATCGGCAACGATCGTCTGCACATGGCCTACACCTTCGACCTGTTCGATGCCGAATTCAGCGCCCAGAGACTGCGCGATATCATCGAACACTTTCAGTATTACGCGGGCGACGCCTGGCCGTGCTGGGCGCTCTCCAATCACGACGTCCAGCGCGTCGTGTCACGCTGGACCCAGCACGAAAACCTGGAGCAGCAAGGGCCGCTGGTGGCCAAGGTCGCGACGGTCATGCTGTGTTCGCTCTACGGCAGCATCTGCCTCTATCAGGGTGAAGAGCTGGGGCTGCCGGAAGCCGATGTGCCCTACGAGCGGCTGGTCGATCCCTACGGGCTGGCGCTGTGGCCGGAGTACAAGGGACGAGACGGCTGCCGCACGCCGATGCCATGGACGAGCGGAGAATACGGCGGCTTCACCTCGGCCGAGCCGTGGCTACCGGTGGACGGCCATCATCGCCAACTCTCCGTCGACAAGCAGCTCGCCGAGGCTGACAGCACGTTGCGGGTGACGCGAGAGTTCCTGCGCTGGCGCAAATCGCAGTCAGCGATGGTCGACGGCACGCTGATCCTGAGCGACTTCGACGACGATCTACTGGGCTGGTTGCGGGTCTCTCACGACCAGGCGATCCTGGCAATCTTCAATTTGACCAGCGAAACGAGATCCACCAGTCTGCCGGCCGCTGCCGGCGAGATCGAGTTCCAGGCGGGCTTTACCCCGCATCTGCGTGACAACTGGTTGACGCTGCCGCCGTTTCAAGCGGCGTTCGTGCATGTCGATCGCAACAGTATCGATCCCCGGGCGTTGATCGAGCAGGAGCCCGACCCCGAGCGCAAGGGCTTCCTCAGCCGGCTGCTGGGGTCGTTGATTCATCACGACGAGAGTCAGCACCCATAGCCGATAGATCCGGGGAGACCTTATGTCTCCCCGGGTTTACCTCGCGGGCCTCTCTCAGGCCTGATTCCAATAGCCATTGGCGATCTCGAGCGTCAGCCGGATCTTGTCCCACTGCGCCTGCTCGGCGAGATTGTTGCCCTCTTCGGTGGAGGCGAATCCA
>Ga0207878_100234_pt1 | contig 32053 bp, 27 predicted proteins | sample LinPmetageLP41_FD_184053 | JGI IMG/M metagenome (GOLD analysis project Ga0207878, IMG submission 184053) | Marine viral communities from the Pacific Ocean - LP-41 (SPAdes) | ecosystem: Environmental > Aquatic > Marine > Oceanic | place: Pacific Ocean | collected 2010-08-27 | reverse complement strand
TCAGGGGCAGGGCGGGCGCATCACTGATGTAGTAAATATCGGCATCGGCGGATCGGACCTTGGTCCGGCGATGGCGACGCTGGCCCTGGCGCCGTTCCACGACGGCCCGCGCTGCCATTTCGTATCAAATGTTGACGGGGCCGATTGGGCCGACACGGCGCGACATCTGGACCTGGCGACGACGCTGGTGATCGTCGCATCCAAGACGTTTACAACGATCGAGACGCTGACCAACGCACGTACCGCCCGCGACTGGATGGCGGAAACGATAAGCGACCCGGCGGCGCAGTTTGCGGCGCTATCGACGGCGGAAGACAAGACCACCGCCTTCGGCATCGACCCGTCCCGCGTCTTCGGGTTTGAGGATTGGGTGGGCGGACGCTATTCTGTCTGGGGTCCGATCGGCCTGTCGCTGATGATTGCCATCGGGCCGGGCAATTTCGATGCCTTCCTGAAAGGTGCGCGCGAAATGGACGCCCATTTCCGCACCGCGCCCCTGGCGGAAAACATGCCTGTTCTGCTGGCCTTGCAGGGCATATGGCACCATCAGGTCTGCGGCTATCCGACCCGCGCCGTGCTGCCCTATGACAACCGTTTGTCGCGCCTGCCCGCCTACCTTCAGCAACTTGAGATGGAGAGCAACGGCAAGGGCGTCACAATGGCGGGCGATCCGTTGCCTGGCCCCGCCGGTCCCGTAGTCTGGGGGGAGCCGGGGACCAACGGACAGCACGCGTTCTACCAGTTGATCCATCAGGGCATCACGCCGGTTCCCTGCGAATTCATGATCGCGGCAATGGGGTCGGAACCGGCGCTGGATCATCACCACAGATTGCTGATCGCCAACTGTCTGGCCCAGTCCGAGGCTTTGCTGAAAGGACGCGGCCTTGATGAAGCACGCGCCACCATCGCCGACCGCTTCGAGGGCGCGGAACTGGAACGTCAGGCAGCCCACCGCGTGTTCCCAGGCAATCGCCCGTCTACGACGCTGATCTATCCGCGCCTCACGCCCGAGGTTCTGGGCGGTATCGTCGCGCTCTATGAACACCGGGTCTTCGTCGAAGGGATGATGCTCGATATCAACAGTTTCGACCAATGGGGGGTGGAACTCGGCAAGGAACTGGCCACTTCGCTGGGTCCGCTGGTCGAAGGGGGCGACGCGTCGGCCAAGGATGCGTCAACCCGGACGCTTCTTGAGAAACTGCAGGCTTGGCGCGGCTGACATTTCGTCCTTGGTCAATATAAAATGCTGGGGAGTACCGACTTTACCCGCTCACCCCTCGTAAACCGCCTCGTCGCGTCCGGTGAACGCTTTGACATAACTGTCAGGCAGCTTTTTACGTGTGACAAAATCCGCTTCCATCAGCACAATAACTGCCGTGCTTGTCGCGCAGAGACGTCCTTCGGACCAGACGCCGTATTCCATCGTCCAGGATGTATTGCGAAACGCGCGTGTGCGTCCGGCGACAACGTAGACATCCTCAAGGTGCAGCGGGGCCTTGTAGTCGACGGCGACGGATTTCAGCACCAGCACCGGGCGGCTTGCTATATCGGAGTATCTGCTGATGCCGTAGTCGCGAAGATAGGCGATGCGAAATGTCTCGAACCAGGACAGGTAGCGGGCGTTGTTGACATGGTTGAGCACATCCAATTCGTGAAAGCGCACGCGGTCGGCCTGTCCGAAGGTAAAGGGGGCGGGGATGCCGATGTCCCGCAGGTCGGCACTGGCGAGTGATGTAAGAAGCGGGATTGTCATGCGGAGGTTTTAGCGCCGTGTGACACGGGCGCAACCACATTAATGTCGCCGCTTAATGTATTGAAGACTAAAGTAAAATTTAGGGGCGTGCTTTGGCTTGAGCTTGGGAGGCGCAGGCGACATTCCTGTTTCTCCGCCTGTGATGATCTGTGCGGCTGACCCGTATCCTGCAGGAGGTTAGAGGCGAAAACGCGAGGTCTGCAGGATTGGAGCGGGTGAAGGGAATCGAACCCTCGTCACTTGCTTGGGAAGCAAATGCTCTACCATTGAGCTACACCCGCATACATTACGGGGTAGCCAAATCCTGCGCTGTCTTCAAGGCAATATCGGTCGCGGGCAAACGTCCTGCGCCCTAAATCCAACCCGATTTGTATAGAGTCCGTTCGACAAAGAATGACGTGCCCCTTGGGCGAGCGGATGCTGCGGACAGATGGTTCAGGCGGCGACCATCGGAATGATGACGAGCATCGGGCTGCAAGCTATTGCGGAAAAGGAGGCTTTGGCGCGCTGGGGAGGATTCGAACCCCCGACCCCTTGATTCGTAGTCAAGTACTCTATCCAACTGAGCTACCAGCGCACTACGAGGGGCGGGATAGCCCCCGTTGCGACAGGGTGCAAGACCCGATTTTGACCGGGTCGATCCCGGGGGGATCCACGTCGGATACAGGGGTGATCCAGGTCGGACGTTGCCCGGACATCTGATTTACCCCTGAAGCACCCGCTCGCTGATGCGCAGGGCGGCGCGGTGCGGCCGGGTCCGGTGACGCAATATTAATGCAGGGAGCTTGCCTCGCATACCGACGCGCCGGGGCCGCAAGAACCCGATCCTCATCACCCGGACCGATGCGAACGCGTATTAGGAGCAGTTGGCGAGAGAGGTTGATTTGGATCAACCGGCAATGGCTGCAATTCAGGACCTTAGCCTGCGACGTCATCCTGCCAGCGGTGCACCTGGATTTCGCATGGCCGGCCTTCGCACCGAAACCGGGGCATCGCAGATGCGACGTTCGAAGATGAAGCGGCGCACAAACCGATCTGGAAGGAATACACGGATGGCGGCATTCTTATCGACACGCCGGGATCTGGCACTTCTGGTCATCGGGCTTCTGGGCCTGCTGACAGGGCTTGCGCTTCTTGCCATGGGCCGTGGCGGGTCAGCGGATCTTGTGTGGTCGGTCGGTGTCGTGCCGATCCTTGCCGCGCTCCTAGTCGAGATCGTGCGCAGTCTTCGAAACGGAGATGTCGGTCTCGATATCGTCGCGGCCCTGTCGATGTCGGCCGCGCTCGTGTTCGGCGAAACGCTGGCCGCAGCCGTCGTGGCGGTGATGTATTCGGGCGGAACCTATCTGGAAAGCTTCGCCGCAGGCCGCGCGCGACGCGAGATGAGCGCCTTGTTGTCGCGGGTCCCCAGAAGCGCCACGCGATATGCGGACGGCACATTGGAGGATGTTTCCCTTGATTGTATCGAACCAGGCGATCTGCTGTTGGTCCGCCGGGGCGAAGTGGCACCCGTCGACGGCACGGTGGCAAGTGACGCGGCGCTGGTCGATCAGTCTGCACTGACGGGCGAGGCGATGCCCATTCGTCTGGCGCAGGGACACGACGTGATGAGCGGCGCGATGAATGCGGGCGAAGCGTTCGATCTGCGCGCAGGCCGCCGCGCGGCGGACAGCACCTATGCCGGCATTGTCAGGCTGGTCGAGGCGGCACAGAAGTCCAAGGCACCGATGGCGCGTATGGCTGATCGCTATTCGCTGCTTTTCCTGGCCGTGACCGTAGCGCTGGCGACGGCGGCCTAGTGGTTCACGGGCGATCCGGTCAGGGCGGTCGCCGTGCTGGTCGTGGCGACTCCGTGTCCGCTGATCCTGGCGGTGCCGGTAGCGCTTGTGGCCGGGCTGTCGCGGGCCACGCATTTCGGCGTGCTGGTCAAAGGGGCTGCGCCGCTTGAGGCGCTGGCAGGCATCCGCACGCTGATCCTGGACAAAACCGGCACGCTGACCGACGGGCAACCCCGGATCGTGTCCACACAGTCGCATGGCAACCTGTCCGGCGATGACATGCTGTTTCTTGCCGCGGCCATGGATCAGGCGTCGAAACATCCCATTGCACAGGTCATCGTCGCCGTAGCTCGGGACCGCGGCCTTGTTCTGCCGGTCCCTGCGGATGTCGTGGAAACCGCAGGCGAGGGCGTTGCGGGCACTATCAACGGTCAGGCCGTTCTGGTCGGGAGCCCCGGCTTCGTCGCTGCCCGCACCTCGGGCAATGTCGTCAACGACGTCAGCCGGGTTTCCGGTGATCCGGGTTCCGTGGTTGTCGCCCTGGGAGTCGATGGGCTGCTGGCCGGTCATTTCGTTCTGGCAGATTCATTGCGATCCGGCACCGCCACGCTTCTTGCGGGCCTGAGGAAAGCCGGAATCCAGCGGATCATACTGGCGACAGGCGATCGTCGCGTCGTCGCGGATGCGGTTTCCGGCACTCTGGGGCTGGACGGGGTTCACGCCGACCTGACACCCGATCAGAAGGTAAGCCTGGTTCTTTCCGAGCGGAGCCACGGGACGGTGATGATGGTGGGCGACGGCGTGAACGATGCGCCTGCGCTGGCGTCGGCAGACGTCGGCGTGGCCATGGGGGCCCGCGGCGCGGCCGCATCGGTCGAGGCGGCGGACGTGGTGCTTCTGGTCGACAGACTGGACCGTCTGCTGTCGGGCATCGAGGTGGCGCGCGGAGCGCACAGGATCGCGCTTCAAAGCGTTGTCGCGGGGCTGGGCCTATCGGTGGCGGGAATGGTCGTTGCAGCGCTGGGGTATATCACCCCGGTACAGGGCGCACTGTTGCAGGAGGTTATCGACATTGCGGTCATCCTCAACGCGCTCCGTGCCCTGAGGATAAATCCGCAGGTGGCCGGACAGACGGACCTGCGACAAACCGCGGATCAGGGCCTGCGGGATGGAATTGCAGGAACACTCTGAATTTGCGCCCCGGCACGTCTGGCCGGAGTGTCGGGATAATTTTCCTCCGGTCGGCCGCGCCACGTCGCCATCTGCATGTTACCCTTGGCAAGAAGGCCGAAATCGTTGGCAGGATGGCCAAGTCGGTAGACCGAAGAAAATGGCGCGTCTCGGGCAGATCAATGCGCGAGCATGACAGGCCAGTCCGTCTGCTCGACCATCGACTTTGTGGTCCCTCCGAAGACGGCCTGTCGCATGCGGGAGTGGCCATAGGCTCCCATCACGATCAGATCGGCCCCCGTCTCGGTAGCGCGCTTCTGGATGCAGGTTCCGATCTCTTCTCCGCCACTCGGATATTGCTGAAGGTCGACATGACATCCGTGATGGCTCAGCCAGCGTGCGACATCCGAACCGGGGTTTTCTCCGTAGCGGTCCTGTGACGTGACGGGATCGAAGACCGCGATCGTCACATGAGACGCTTCCTTCAGCAGGGGCAGGGCGGCATGGACGGCGCGCGCTGCCGGAAGGCCGGTGTCCCATGCGATGAAGATGCGGGTGGGATGGAGGGCGGAAGCGGCGCGGGTCGCATTGAGGATGACACCGGACGGGGATTCAAAGAGGACGCCCTGGACCGCGTTGCGAAACAGGGAGTCGTTGCCCCGCAGGTCGTCCGATATCACGACGGCATCGCAGGTTGCCGCCCGCTGGCCGACGATGGCCGGCAGGGCGGCAATATCGCAGGCGAGAGTGTCGACGTCGCCGGTCGCTCCGGAAGCGTCGAGACGCGCTTCGATCATCTTGGAGGTCTCGGTCAGCCCAGCGGTCGCCGTTTCGATTTCCTCCTGCCAGATGTCCGGGATCATGGGAATGCCATAGGCTTCCGTTCCGTAGGAATAGATCGGAGTGCGGGGCAGGCCCCCAAGGACCAGAAACGACAGGTGCATCCGCTCCGCGTCGGCGGATTGCAGGATCGGATCGAGATCTTCGGCCTTTGCAGAACCGGAGACCAGGATAAGAAGGCTTGCGTTTTTCATGATGACCTTTCGTGCGGGCGGTTTCCGTACCCTCTTGGCGAACGTCGCGGCTGGAGTCCGGGACAGTCCTGCCATGAGATGGCGGGCGGCGGGTTGATCGGGATCAACGTATCTGAAGCGCAGAACGGGCAGACGCAGAAGCCGCTGCGGTGAGGATGGGAAGGTGATGCTGTGCATCTTATTTCCTATACCGGCTTCGGCGCGGCTGTGACCTAGACTGAACGTGGCAGCCGTTGATATCAATCAATCCACGGGCGCAGGTTCCGTGTTGGTCTGGCACGTGTCGGCCCGCACGAGACCCCCGTGCCGAAGAATTGCATCAGAAAATTGCATCAGGAGAGCATCACATGGCGAATGGTATTTGCGACATTTGCAACACCCGTCCTGCAAGCCTGCGCGCTCAGATCGTGGAAAACGGTCAGCGGCGCACCGTAGAGCTTTGCGATGTGGATTACCGACGTCTTGCGGCACGGCAGCAGCAGTCCAGTTCGCCGCTTGAATCGCTGTTTGGGCGGCGCGGCAGCCTTTTCGACGATTTCATCGGTGACGGGTTGTTCCAGACATACAGAGGGGCCGGGACCGAACGGTCAGCCGGTGAGGCCGATACGATGCAGGCTGGCCAGCGGCATGGCGGCGCCCTGACGGAACGACTGAGTTCCCAGGCCGAGAAGCTGTTGCAGGATGCCGCCCGCACCGCGACAGAATTCGGGCGCAGGGAGGTCGATACCGAACATCTATTGCTGGCACTGACCGGAAGCGAGGTTGTTACGACGATACTTGACCAGTTCAAGGTTTCGTCCACCGATCTGCGGCAGCAACTTGAAGACGCGGCCCCGCGCGGCAAGGCAGAGGATGTCTCGGAGACGACGCAGATCGGCGTCGCACCCCGCGTGAAGAACGCCATGGCGCGCGCCTTGCAGGCCTCTTCGGATCTGGGTCATTCCTATGTCGGTCCCGAACACCTGCTGATCGGATTGGCAGAAGAAGGGGAGGGCATGGCCGCCGATATCCTGCGCCGCTATGGCCTGTCGTCCCAGGCAATCCGCCAGAAGGTCACGAAGGTCGTCGGCCGGGGGGCCGAAGGCGGGCGCGTCGATGCGCCGAGCAACACGCCCAACCTCGATAAATATTCGCGCGATCTGACGAAGCTGGCGGCCGAGAACAAACTGGACCCCGTCTTCGGGCGCGCGCGTGAGATCGAGACCACCATCGAGGTTCTGGCGCGGCGCAAGAAGAATAACCCTGTCCTGATCGGCGATCCGGGTGTCGGCAAGACTGCGATCGTCGAAGGGCTGGCGCAGCGTATCCTGGCCGGCGAGGTGCCCGAAGCGCTGGCCGATAAGCGGCTGGTCGAACTGAATGTCAACGCGCTGGTGGCGGGGGCCAAGTACCGGGGGGAATTCGAGGAACGGCTACAGGAGATCCTGAAGGAAATCCTTGATCAGAAGGAAAGCCTGGTTCTTTTCATCGACGAGATCCACAGCATCGTGGGTGCGGGGCAGGGCGGAGGTGAGGGTGGCCTCGATATTGCCAACGTGTTCAAACCCGCGCTGGCACGCGGCGAGTTGAACCTGATCGGGGCAACGACGCTCAACGAGTATCAGAAATACATCGAAAAGGACGCGGCGCTGGAGCGCCGTTTCCAGCCGGTCTATGTCGAGGAGCCGACCATAGCCCAGACCATCATGATCCTGCGTGGCCTGCGCGACATGTTCGAGGCGCATCACAAGGTCACGATCTCGGACGAAGCGATCATCGCGGCCACCGAGTTATCGGACCGCTATGTCACAGCGCGGTTCCTGCCCGACAAGGCAATTGACCTGATCGACCAGGCCTCGGCGCGCGTGAAGCTTGCCAAGAGTGCACGTCCCGTCGAGGCGCAGGAAATGGACGCCGAGGTCAGGCAGCTGAAACGTGAGCAGGATTATGCCGCCGCACGCAAGCATTTCGACGAAGCCGCCGAAATCGGCGCGCGTCTGACCGAAAAGGAGGCAGATCTGAAGAAGGCGACCGAGGAGTGGAAACGCGCGCAGGCGTCAGGCTCTTCCGAGGTGCGCGCCGCGGACGTCGCTCAGGTCGTCTCGAAGCTGACCGGCATTCCGGTGACGGAACTGACTGTCGAGGAGAAGGAGAAGCTTCTGCATATGGAGGACCGGCTGCACAGGCGCGTCGTCGGACAGAACGAGGCCATCGCCGCGGTCTCGGACGCCATCCGGCTTGCCCGCGCGGGCCTGCGCGAAGGGGATCGGCCGATCGCCAATTTTCTGTTCCTCGGTCCGACGGGCGTCGGCAAGACGGAACTGGCCAAGGCGCTCGCGGAAGTTGTTTTCGGAGATGAATATGCGATGATCCGCATCGACATGTCCGAATATGGCCAGCGGCACACTGTCGCTCGTCTGATCGGAGCGCCGCCGGGCTATGTCGGTTATGACGAAGGCGGTCAACTGACCGAGAAGGTGCGCCGCAGACCCCATAGCGTAATTCTGCTGGACGAAATCGAGAAGGCGCACGGCGACGTCTACAACATTCTGTTGCAGGTGTTCGATGACGGTCGCCTGACGGATGGCAAAGGGCGTGTCGTTGATTTCAAGAACACGGTCATCATCGCCACATCAAACCTTGGCTCGGACGTGATCCAGCGCGATCTGGCGATCCGCGGCACCGAGAAGGCGGATGCACAGAAACTCAAGGCCGATCTGATGGGCGTTCTGCGGAACCATTTCAGGCCCGAGTTTATCAACCGGATCGACGAGGTGATCGTGTTTCACGCGCTCGACCGTTCCGAGATCCGCCAGATCGTCGAGATGCAACTGGCCCGCGTGGCTGCGACAGCCGCAGGGCAGGGTGTGACGCTTATCCCGGATGCCAGTCTGATCGATCACCTGTCCGACGAAGGCTATGCGCCCGAGTTCGGCGCCCGCGAGTTGCGGCGTCTGATCCGGTCCGAGCTTGAGACGGTGCTGGCGCGCGAAATGCTCAGTGGAGCGGTCGAGGACGGCGACGAGGTGCGCGCTCTTTGGGATGACGATGCGGACAAGGTGCGGCTCGAGAAAAGCGGCGCGGCACCGCACCCCGCCCCACCCGAGGAAGAGGCGGATGCAGAAGTGGAGGCGGATTCAGAGGCGATGGCAAAATAGGTATACCAAGGGCCGCACCGCGGGCGCATCCCCCGCGGTGCACCGACAGACGTTGCTCCAAGGAACTTCGGATCTTCGGTGGCGATGCGATGGGCCCGGTATGCACGGTCGATCGCCCAGGCATCCTTTCGGACGGCCACCGGACCTAGTCGAACACGTAACGGCCCGGTGCATTTGTCGCACTGTCGGGGGACCGCCGGACTGCTGGCCGCGACGTCGCCGGAATAGCCGGACCCGATGCCGACAGAAGCCAGCCTGACAATTCTTCCCACCACGACCCCTCGATGCTGTCGTGGTTTTCAAACCATGTGTCGGGGTCCTGGTAGAGATCGCCATGCGCGCGCCGTCCGATCCGGTAGTGCCGGCCGATATGGCCCGGCTCGCTCAGAATGCCGCCGTTGTGACCGCTGCTGGTCAGGGCGAAGGTCAAATCACAATCGCTAAACAGGCGCATCTTGTAGACCGACCGCCAGGGCGCGATGTGGTCTGTCTCGGTTCCGACCACGAACATGGGCGTTGTGATGTCCTTGAGCGCGATAACGCGACCGTTCACTGCAAACCGGCCTGCCGTCAGCCGGTTCTCGAGAAACAGTCCGCGCAGGTATTCGGAATGCATCCTTGCCGGCATCCGTGTCGTATCGCCGTTCCAGACGCCCAGATCCGTCGGCAAGTCCGGTTTGCCCAGAAAGTAGCGGTTGACCGCACGCGTATAGATCAGATCCTCGGCCCGGATGGAGGCGAAGGTGCGGGTCATCTGCGGGCGGTCGAGATAGCCCTGATCCCACATGAAGTCCTCTACGAAGGCGACCTGGTTCTCGTCTACGAACAGCAGCAGTTCGCCGGCCTCGGCGAAATCTACCTGTGCTGCCATCAGGGTAATCGTTGCCAGGCGATCATCGCCGTCTCGTGCCATCGTCGCGGCGGCGATCGCGAGGAGGGTGCCACCCAGGCAATAACCGTTGGCGTGAATCTTCACGTCAGGCACGACGGCCCCGATCACATCGAGCGCGGCCATGATGCCGTTCGTGCGATAATCCTCCAGCGACCAATCAGCGTGTTCGGGCCCCGGATTGCGCCATGAAATCATGAAGACCGTGAATCCTTGCCGCACGAAATAGCGGACCATGGAGTTTTGCTGCGACAGGTCGAGTATGTAATACTTCATGATCCAGGCCGGAACGAAAAGGATCGGTTCGGGGCGCACCGTTTTGGTCTGGGGCGCGTATTGGATCAGCTCGAACATCTCGTTGCGAAAAATGACCTCGCCCGGCATGCAGGCGAGATCGATGCCGATACGAAAACCCTCCGGGGCGGGGCGCTTTGTCTGCAGAAGGGTCTGGATGAGATCCTGTGTCAGGAGCGCCGTCCCTTCCATGAGGTTTCGCCCGCCCGTTCTTGCCGTCTCCTCCATGATCTCGGGATTCAACCAGGGAAAGTTCGACGGAGAGACGAGATCGAGGGCCTGACGAACCTGGAACTGGACCCGGTCGGCGTCCTGCGGGCGCAGTCCGGGCATGTTGTCCGTCGCGGCTTCCCACCAGTCCTGCGTTGCGAGAAACGCCTGCTTCCAGAGTGCGAACAGCGGCATGTCCCAGGAGGCATGCGCGAAGCGGTGGTCGTACGACCGGGGCCTGAACGGTGCTTCGGCCTCTCGGCCCAGGGCATGCGAAAGCGCAAGAACCCCCACCTTTCCGGCGTTCACCTGCGCCCGCTCCACAAGCTCCAGTTGGCGACCGGGCGACCGGGCGAGATTCAGCGCCCAGCCCTGCCAGACCGACTGGATCGAGAAAGGAGATACGCCGCCGGTCAACCTTGCCAGCACAGCCCGTGATGCACGATCGAGAACCGCATGGGGGTGAGCGGCCTTGGCCGGTGCAGTGCTGGGAAGGGGCAGGGGAACGGGCAAACGAGCCGGAGCGGTCGCGGACTTGTGGGGAATTACGGCAGAAGTCATTGGACGCTGCACCCCTTCATGGCTGGGTCTCGGCTCAGGATAGCGGTTCACTCAGAGCTGCAATTGACAACGATCAAGTCGGCCCGGCGGGCCCGGCCAGCAGGCGACGTCATTCGAAACAGGAAACTGCCCCGGAAAGGTGACGCAGAAACCCCGTGCACGCAATACCCTTCCTGATCGGGGTAGTGGCTCCGACAGCTGTGTATCGATCGCCGTGAGCGTTTCCAGAGCAGACAGAACGAGTTCTCGATGCCATGCATTCCCGGAGGAGCACCGACAGTCAGTCAGTCAGGCTCGATAGTTTCGGGATGCACCATCCATTCGCGGCCCTTCAACATTCCTTGCCAATAGAGCGGCGGCAGGATTTTCTCCTTCAGAAACCATGCTGCGCGGCTTGGCCGGGTTCCGTCGATGAGCGCCTTCGGCAGGGTCGGCAGAAGCATCCCGCCATAACCGAACTCGGCCAGCACGATCTTGCCCCGCTCCACGGTCAGCGGGCAGGCGCCGTAGCCATTGTATTGTGCTGTGGGCGCGTGGTCATCCATGTCGGCGGAAACATTTGCCGCGACCACCGGGGCCTGAAGCCGCGCAGCGGCGGCAGTCTTCGCGTTCGGCGCGTTCATGACGTCACCCAGCGACCAGATGTTGTCGAAGGTCTTGTGCCGCAACGTCGCCTGGTCGACGTCCACCCATCCGTCGGCATCGGCCAGGGGTGAAACCCTGATGAAGTCGGGTGCGGTCTGTGGTGGGCAGACGTGCAGCATGTCGAAGGGCATTTCGACCGTTTTCAACGCTGCATCGGGGCGTTTTACCTCAAAGGTGGCGACTTTCGCCGGACCGTCGACAGCAACGAGATTATGATGGAAGTCAAGCGACACGCCATAGCGGTCGACGTACTCCATCAGTGCGGGGATATAATCCTTCACCCCAAAGAGGACGGGACCGGCAGTGGCGAAATGGATGTCGATACGACCCAGGACGCACCGCCGCTGCCACGCTTCGCCTGACAGGTACATTGCCTTATGCGGCGCACCCGCACATTTGATCGGCATGGGGGGTTGGGTAAAAACGGCCCTTCCACGATCAGCCCGCACACCAGCTCCCATGTATAGGGTGCCAGGTCATAGCGATAATTCGACGTCACCCCGTTTCGGCCTAACGTGTCGACCAGACAGACAGGCGGGGCGTCAGGATCCTGATATCCATGCAACCTGCCTTAGATCGCGTTGACCGGGACCTTGAGGACGGGATGGCCGTCGTCGTCGCAGGGCACTTCGCCCGCGCGCATGTTCACCTGAAGGGACGGCAGGATCAGCTTGGGCATGTCCAGGGTGGCGTCACGTGCCTGCCGCATCTTCACGAAGGCCGCGCGTGTGGTGCCGCCGCCGACATGAATGTTGTGAGCCTTCTCCTCGGCCACGCTTGTTTCCCAGGCAATGTCCCGTCCGTTCGGGCCATAATCGTGGCACATGAAAAGGCGCATTGCGTCAGGCAGGCGCAGCACCTTCTGAATGCTGTCATAGAGTGTGCCCGCATCCCCGCCGGGAAAGTCCACCCGCGCGCTTCCGCCATCCGGCATGAAGAGCGTGTCACCGACGAATGCGGCATCGCCCATCACATGTGTCATGCAGGCAGGCGTATGGCCCGGCGTATGAAGGGCGAAGGCGGTCATTTCGCCGATCTGATAGGTATCGCCATCCTCGAGCAGGGCGTCGAACTGGCTGCCATCGCGCTGAAACCTGGTGCCCTCGTTGAAGATCTTGCCGAACGTTTCCTGCACGGTGACGATCTGGGCCCCGATGCCGATCTTGCCGCCGAGTTTCTGCTGGATGTAGGGGGCGGCGGACAGGTGATCGGCGTGAACATGGGTCTCGATGATCCAGTCCAGCGTCAGGCCGCGCCGTTCAATTTCGGCGATCAGGGCATCGGCATGGTCGTAGGTGATACGTCCAGCGGCGTAGTCGATGTCCATGACGCTGTCTACGATGGCACAGTGGTCGCTGGCACTGTCCCTTACGATATAACTTATGGTGTTCGTTGCGGGATCGAAATGGCCCGAGACGTCGGGCCGAACTGTCATGTCGACGGGATAGGGCATGATAGCTCCTTTTCAGGCTGTTGTCGGCCGGGCCTGATCGGATTTTGCACAAAGCGCTTGAGACGGATGCCGATTGCGGCGCTGGCGACGGGAATTGAAAACACCGGGAACGAAGTTACCGGCGCGGATCGGTGGTGCCCGGACAAGAGACCGCCAGTCTGCAGGGACTGAAGAAGTGTGCGTAAGGTTTCCATAGCCTGGCACCTACTTCGTCGGGGGCGGTTCGGCTTTGACTGAGATCAACGGGGCACGGTTTCCGAGCAAACGTCCGGCGCATATTGGTGGTCCGGGGCGGACACCGCTGCAAATGTCGCGCCGGGTTCACCGCGGGATCGAAGATGTCCCCGGAAACCCTGACGCGCATCAGGTGGCAAACGGGTCTTCGTGACAGCCTTCACGGCCGACAGGTGGCAATTCTCGCATGTAAAAGCCCGGTCGGGACAGCGAGGGATCTGACGATCGGAGGACTTATTCATGGACAGGCCCGGCACGGGACGACAGTGACAGACGGATTTGTTTTTCCGCTTCCAGAATTGCGAAGAACGCGACCCCGATCGCTATGATCACCGATCCGTCCACAACGGACACCGCCCTTGTGCCGAAAACCTGTTGTGCCGCCGACCAGTAGGTGACGATGAATTGGGCGGGAACAATCAGGGCCAGACATGTCCAGATCACCCTCGTTCCTTTCGCGCTGGCCCAGGTCAGCGATGTGCCGAAAATATTGCGGATGAAGAAGAGATGAAAAATCTCCAACACCACGAGGAGGTTCATCGCCAGAGTTTGCGACAGCGCGTGCGGATAGCCCTTGGCCGTGGCATAGGCACCGATCCCGAACACGGCCAGGACGAACAGGACGGAGACAAGAACGATATGCCAGCCCAGCGTGGCATCCAGCAACGGCGTCTCGCGCGCACGCGGCGGGCGCTGCATCGTGCCGGGCTCGGTCGGTTCGAATGCCAGGGCCAGACCCAGCGTGATACCTGTGATGAGATTGATCCAGAGGACCTGCAAGGGCGAGACCGGCAAGGCGAGGCCGAGTATCAGCGCGATGGTGATCGCGCCCGCCTCTCCAAAGCTGGTCGGCAACTCGAAACCTATGGTCTTTCGCAGATTGTCGTAGACCGTGCGCCCCTCGGAGACGGCGGCGGCGATGGAAGCGAAGTTGTCGTCCGCCAGCACCAGAACAGCCGTCTCCTTGGCGGCATCCGAACCCTTGACCCCCATCGCAATGCCGACGTCGGCACGCTTCAGGGCCGGCGCATCGTTCACGCCGTCTCCGGTCATCGCGACGGTCAGACCATGGGCCTGCAATACGGTGACGAGGCGCAGCTTGTTCTCGGGCGAGGTGCGCGCGAAAATGTTTGTATCCAGAACTGCCTGCGCCAGATCTGCGTCGCTCCGTGCATCGAGATCTGCACCGGTCAGCACCGATGTGGGATTTCGCAACCCGATCTGCTGACCGATGGCCGAAGCGGTCCCGGCATGGTCTCCGGTGATCATCTTGACGGTAATGCCTGCGGCATGACACTCCTCGATTGCACCAATCGCCTCGGGGCGTGGCGGATCGATCATGCCGACGAGGCCGATCAAGGTGAATTCGCCGTCGGGCTGGTCTGATCCGAAGCCGTCAACGGTCGCGTCCCGCATTGCAAAAGCCAGTACACGCTGTCCCTTCGAGGCGATGAGATGCGCCTCGCCTTGCCAGTAGTCCTGGTCGAGCGGGACGTCGGCACCGTCGCCACGTTGGGTTTTGCACATCGCAAGCACGCGTTCCGGCGCCCCTTTGACCATTATGGAATGCCGACCGTCCGGGGCTTCGACCAGCACCGCCATGTAGCGGTGAACGGCGTCGAATGGTATTTCGTCACGTCGGGACCAACCTGAGATATCGACCCCTGTCTTCGCCGAAAACGCGAGGAGGGCACCCTCCATCGGATCGCCGATTGACTGCCAGGTCGAACCGGACAGACGCAATGCGGCATCGTTGCAAAGCGCTGCCGCGCGGCCAAGCTCGGCCAGGGTATTGGATGCGGGGCTTGGGTGAATGGCACCGGTCGGATCGTAGCCATGGCCCTCGATCGCAAAAAGCCCTGCCTGCGTCAGTGCCGTCACCACCATCATTTCATTGCGCGTCAGGGTGCCGGTCTTGTCGGTGCAGATTACCGAAACGGATCCCAGCGTCTCGATCGCGGGCAAATGACGAATGATGGCATTGCGGCGCGCCATGGCCCTGACACCGACCGAAAGGGCGATGGTCATCACGGCCGGAAGTCCTTCCGGAATCGCGGCGACGGACAGGCCGACGACATTCATGAAAATCTCATCGAAGGGCAGCTGGCCGACAAAGTAGCCATAGGCCAACAGGACCGAAGCAATCAGCAGGATCAGAATGGTGAGCCATCGGGCGAGGACGTCCATCTGCGCGACCAAAGGGGTGGTCAGCGTCTGCACCCGCGAAATCAGTCCGCCGATCCTGCCGATTTCGGTATTTTCTGCCGTGGCGACAACAACGCCGCGGCCCGTCCCGTTGGTCACCAGCGTGCCGCTGTAGGCCATGCAGGTCCGGTCGCCGATCGGAGTCGCGCGGGCTAGGGCGTCGACCGATTTCTCGACCGGGACGGATTCACCGGTAAGTATCGCTTCGTCTATGAAAAGACCCGTGGCCTCGATCAGGCGCAGGTCGGCGGGTGCCCTTTCCCCCGGCTCAAGGAGGACGAGATCACCGGGAACCACATCGGCCGTGTCGACTGCGCGGCGCTCGCCGTCGCGCAGCACGGTGGTTTGCGGTGCCAGCATGTCCCGGATGGCGTCCATTGCCTTCTCGGCGCGATCCTCCTGAATATAGCCGATAATCGCATTCGCAATCACAACCGCGAGGATGACTGAGGTATCGATGTAATGCTGCAGGCTGGCCATCGTGATCGCGGCGGCAAGCAAGACGTAGATCAGGACGTTATTGAAATGCGCGAGGAAACGGAGAAATGGATTGCGCCGCGCCGACGAGGGCAGGCGGTTCGGGCCATGTCGCTGGAGCCTGTCGATGGCTTCCGATTCACTCAGACCCGTGCGACTGGCGCCGAGCGATATCAGCACGTCGTCGACCGTCAGGGTGAACGGTTCAGTCAGCGGTGAACCCGCCGGTGCATCGGCACCGTTCGTTGCAATGCGGATCGGTTCGGCCGGGGTCTGCTTTGTCATGTACAAACTTTGCTAATATTGGCGGAGCCGGGTTGATCCACCGGTCTGTGCGAACTCATGACATCCTCGGCATCAGCACCGTTTCAGTGTACCGGCGATTGCCGCCTTGCAGGCAGATCGACATGGGTCGCATCCGGCGCAGGGCGGATGCCGCCACTGCGACCACACGGACAGGACTGTGCCGATACCCGGGATCAGCGCGAGAACAGGACCGGCAGATCGGATCTGCCGAGCAGGTCCCGCGTTGCCGTGCCGATAATGAAGTCATAGGCGCGGGAGTGGCCAAAGGCCCCGATGGCGATCATGTCTGCGCCTCTCTCGAAAGCCTCCTTGTTCAAGGCAGTAGCGACACCAGGGTGCGTCCATGTCTTCTGAACGAGGGTCGTCTCGACCCCGTGGCGGGCGAAGGCGGCCGCAAGTTCGCGCGAGGTCGCGTCCTGGTCAGCACCATGGCTGCTGTCGTTCACGTGCACGATATGGGCGATGTCCCCTTCCTGAAGCAGGGAAAGAACATCGTGGGCCGCCCGGACAGCCTCGCGCGTGCCGTTCCAGCCGATCAGAACGGAACGACCGAGTGTATCGGGGCGAGCGGTCGGGGGAACGACGAGCACCGGACGACCGGAATCGTGGATCACCGTCTCCAGGAGTTTCATATCCGCCGACTGGTGGATGTCCGTTCCGCCCCCCGCAATGACGACGATATCGGCGCAACCCGCGCTTTCTGCGATCCGGTCGGCAGCCATTGCCATCCCGGTCCTCACCGTCCGCCATTCGGACACGAACTGTTCTGCATGGGTGTACTTCTCGAAAACCGCCTTCAAGGCTTCGGTTTGTTCGAGCTGTGAGGACCCGTAATCGTCATGGGCGGCGTCCGGAATGTGCAGGGCAATACCGGGATAGACCATCAGAGCCTCGATTGTGCGCAGTCCGATCAGGTGCGCGTCGTGACGGCGGGCCAGGGCGCAGGCGGCTGTCATGACGGCGTCGGCGCTGGATTCAGAGGTGAGGCAGGCAAGTATGGTCTTTATGGACATGATGTCCTCCTTTGCTGGAACGGCTGCGCGACGTCAGGCACGAAACGCGTTCGTGCGTGACCTGTGCCCGATGTCTGGGGGTGATGGTGTCGATCCGACGCGCGGACCGTGAACCCTGCGGGCAGACCTGCGAGGATTGGCACCGCCGGATTTGAAGTTATTGCGACCCAGGTTGCGATCCTCGCGCATGTCACTCCTCCGGCCTATCTCGATCAGCGTCTCGCCCGAGGTCGATGCCTCCGGATTTCCATGCCTCACGTCAGGTTGTCTGCCCTTGTGTGACATGACTGGTCCTAACATCGCCTTCCCCATCTCCGGTTGATCGCGATCAACCGGCTTGCGTGTTTCGGTGCGCATCCTTCCCTGGACAAATCGGTCCGAGGAGAGATGTGATGATCGGGATAAAGGGTGCAATGCTCGCCGCTGTGCTGGCTGTTCTGTCCAGCCCAGGAGCGGCGGAGACCCCGGATCGCCAGATCGGCGGCGACATTCTGAGAAGCGGAGACTCGGCTGCGCAGTTGCAGGCGGACCGGGACGTTCTGGCGACCGGCTTTACCGTGACCCTGGACGGTATGATCGCGCAGGACGGTCACGCGGCCGGTTTTGCGGTCGGGGTGGATGCGACGACCGGCGGCGATCTCTATGGGGCCGGTTTTTCCGTCGGTCTGAGAGGCACGGTAGGCGGTGATCTGACGGCAACGGGGTTCAGCGTCGTGACCGGTCCGGGCGCGGAGGTTGCGGGCAACGCACGTCTGGCGGGTGCAAGGATCACGATCAATGGTCCGATACGGGGCGCGCTGGCAGCGGTCGGCGGCAAGATCACCCTCAATTCCGAAGTCGCCGGGGATGTCCTGCTCGGGGCGGAGACGCTCACGTTCGGCCCGGATGCCCGCATCGGCGGCAAACTGACATATTCGACACCAGAGCGCATCGATATCCCCGACTTCGTTCTATCGGCAGACCAGATTGTATATGAGCCTTTCCAGCGCAGCGAGATTTTCAACAATGCCTACGAGATGTGGGAAGGCTGGGAGATGCCGCGCGGTCCAACGTTCCTGACGGTATTCGGCGGATTTCTGGTCACGCTCGGTTTCTTCGTCGTGATCGGTGCGCTGTTTCTCACCCTCGCTCCTGTGCAGGTCCGGCGGCTGCGCCGAAGCATCGATGCACGACCCGGCATGGCCTTGCTGACCGGAGTGATCGGCCTGTCGATGCTCTTCGGGTTGGTGCCTGTCAGTGCGATGACCATACTAGGTGTCCCGCTCGTGCCGATCGTCCTGCTGGCAATCCTGCTTGTCTGGATCCTGGGATATATCCTCGGTGCCTACGTCCTTGCCATGCGCGTTCTGCGGACCTTTGGAACCGCCGAGAATCCGGTGATCTGGATGCGACTGCTGGCTCTCGTGATCGGCGTAAGCTTCATAGCGCTGCTGAATTACATCCCGGTGCTCGGCTGGATGGCGAATTTCGCCTTGGTCCTGCTGGGGATCGGCGGAATAGCGACGGCACTGTTCGAACGGATGGTCGGCAATATTGACCCTGCCCTCGATGTCGACATGCAGCCAATTCATCGTAACCCGGAACAGGAGTAAAGCCATGTCTGCGCAGGGACTGGAAGTGATCGATCATACCGTGCAACTGACCCACGAATGGATCAACGAGGTGCGGGACAGGCTGGGCTGGAGCAGCAGTCGGGATGCGATGCGCCTGCTGCGCGTGACACTGGTCCAGCTCCGCGATCACCTGGGGCACGAGGAGAGCGCGCAACTGTCTGCGCAGATGCCCCTTTTGATCCGCGGAATGTTCTTTGAAGGTTGGCAACCGGCGCATACGCCAGTGCGTGACCGGAAGGCGGAGCACTTCGTGACCGCCATCGAGAAACAGGTTGAGGCTGTTCTCGACTGGCGCGGCCCACGTGACATCGAGGCTGTGTTCCGCACCTTGGACAACAGGATTTCGCAAGGCGAGATCCGGGACGTCAAAGCGGGGTTGCCGCAAGCGATCCGCGACATGTGGCCAGATTGAAAGGATGCGACGATGGAACCGGAAAATATCAATATCCTGACAATTGAGCCGGGATATCTGCGGCGACTGTTGTTCAAATTGCGGGCGGCAAGCCTTGGGGATGCGGACACGCCGCGAGATGCCCGCGACAATGCTTTGTACGGTGAACACCACATTACGCTCAAGGAAGAGGTGGATACCGGCGCTGTCCGGGAGGAACTGGTCGCAGAGATCGATGGGCTGGACCCCGATCATCAACAGGAGCTTGTTGCGTTGATGTGGGTCGGGCGCGGTGACTTCGACAGCGACGAGTGGCCGTAGGCCCTGGCGCTGGCTATGCAACGCGCGGACGCGCCGGCGTCCCACTATCTGCTTTCTCACCCTATGGCCGCCGACGAAATCGCCAGCGGCCTTGAGGAACTTGGTCACGATCATCTTCTGGAAGACGGTAGCTACTAGCGCGACCTCGTCAGGTGTCGGCCTGAGATGCGTCGATGAGGGCATCCAGGTCGAGGACAAGAACCGTCTGCGGCGTGCCGAGGGCGATCGTCTTCGACTTGCGCAATATGGTAAACGTACGGCTGACGGTTTCGATTGTCAGGCCAAGGAAATCCGCGATGTCTGCACGGCTCATCGGCAGGGAGAACGTCGCATAGTTGCCGATGGGAGCGCCCGTCCGCTGCGACAGGACAAGAAGGAACGATGCGATCTTCTCCATCGCCGATTTGCGTGCGAGCATCATGACGTGGTCCTGCATCGCGCTGATCTCGCGGAGCGCGGCGCGCAGAAGGCGCTGATGCGTTTCCGGATCGCTTTCGCCCGCTTCGAAAACGCGGCGCTTGTAGATGACGATCTCGGCGGAGGAGAGCACATCGCAATCGGTGTGGTGTCGTGTCCCGTTCGGGAAGCCGACGATATCGCCAGGCAGTCCGAACGCGATGACTTGCCGTTTGCCGTTTTCAAGGACACGGGTCAGGCGAAGGACACCCGACACGACCTCGTAAAGATTGGTGGCGTCATCGCCTTCGTGATAAAGATATGCACCGGACTTGAATTGCCGTTGCACAAGCGGCTTCGATTGCGTGCAAGGCGGTTGAATAACCGATGGCGCGTGGAAGGACATCGGTTCGGCTGAAAGTGTTACGTACATGCTGCGCTCTCCGGTTTGGTTCGCAGGCACCATCCCAAGGATGTGTCGCAGTCAGACACGCGCGGCAGTATCGGTTTGTATCGGTTTGTATCTTTCCGCCGATTAGCGTGTTGCGGCTGGCCACACCTGTATTTATCGTTATTTCATGGGTCGTTCCGCCGGATCATTGCCATGGCCAACAAGACCATTCTCGTCGTTGAAGACGATCAGAAAATTCGCACACTCCTTAGACGCTGTCTGGAAGGGGCCGGATACGTCGTGGAAGAAGCATCAGACGGCAACGGTGTGCGGGAGGCATTTTCGGATGCCCCCCCCGATCTTGTGACCCTGGATCTGAATTTGGGAACCGAAGACGGACTGGATATCGCGCGGGACATTCGCCGCACCCATGATGTGCCGATCATCATGGTGACCGGAAAGGACGATGTGATCGATCGCGTGGTTGGTCTTGAACTCGGCGCCGACGATTATCTGACGAAACCCTTTCACGTACGCGAGGTTCTTGCCCGTGTGCACGCCGTATTGCGTCGGAGTAAGATGCGGGGTGCAAGCCGCGCGGAACCCGTTGACGCAAGTCCGCCAACAGACCTGCTGCACGATCTTGATGGGTTAAAGCTTGATATTAATCGAATGCAGCTGACCGACCGAGATGGTAAAGACTGCAATCTGACGACAGCCGACTTCAAACTTCTGGCGGCCTTCGTGGCCAATGCCAAGCGCCCCCTGTCGCGCGATCGCCTGATGGATCTTATCGATGGGACGGAATGGGCGCCTCTGGACCGCACGATCGACAATCAGGTGGCTCGCCTTCGCAAGAAGATCGAGCGTGATCCCTCTCGTCCGACGCTGATAAAGACAGTCCGGGGCATTGGATACATGTTGACCGAAATAGCAGTCGAACAGGATTACCGGTCTTCGAGCACGGTCTGAAGGGCGAGCGCCAGATCGGCTTGCCGGTAAGGTTTGCGCAAAATCGCGAATTCAGCCTCTATCCTGCCGCCGCGCAGGACGCTTTCGGAGAAGCCGGAGGTCATAAGAACGCGCACTCCGGGCTTGTCTTCGGCGATCTTCCGGGCAAGATCGTGACCCGACATCCTGCCGGGCATGACCAGGTCTGTGAACACGACGGAGATATCGTCTCGGTCTTTCAGGATGCTCCATGCAGCATCGCCGGTCGTTGCGGTAATGCACCGAAATCCGAAGGCCATCAGACGGGTCTGCGACAGTCGCATCACGCGGGGATCGTCCTCGACCACGAGAATAAGCCTCTCCGCCCCGAAGCGCGATAGCCCATCCTGGCTTTCCTCGACGGCGTTCCCGGTCTCTGTCTCATCCACCATCGCAGGGAAATAGAGGCTGATTGTCGTTCCTTCTCCGATTTCGCTGTAGATGGCGATGTGACCTTCCGATTGTTTGATGAAGCCATAGACCATTGAAAGTCCAAGCCCCGTGCCCTGGCCAACCGGCTTTGTCGTAAAGAATGGCTCCATCGCCCGGTTGCGCGTTTCGGCCGACATTCCTTCACCCGTATCGCTGACTGAAAGCCGGACGTATTTTCCGGGTTCGACCCCGATCTCCTGCGCAATGTAGCGATCGTCCAGTTCGACATTGCGCGTCTCGACAAGGATTTTTCCACCGCCAGGCATGGCGTCCTGTGCATTGAGCGCAAGATTAAGGACGGCCGTCTGAAGTTGGGTCGCATCCGCACGCGTAGGCCAGGCGTCTTCGGCAAAAACAGCGTCGATCGAAATGTGTGCGCCGATGGTTCGATTCAACATGGCCAGGGATTGTTCGACCAGATCGTTCAGGACGATGACCTCGGACTTCAGACTGCTTTTGCGGGCGAAAGCCATAAGCCGGGAGGTGAGGTCTGCCCCCAGTTCCGCGGCCTCCAGCGCGTCGGAAATCAACGCACGACTTTGTGCGGCAGGCCCGGACATCTCCAAGAGTTCCAGATTGCCGACAACCACCGTAAGCAAATTGTTGAAGTCGTGGGCGATGCCTCCGGTCATCTGTCCGATCGCATCCATTCGTTGAGATCGGGCCGCAGCCTCTTCGGCGGCTTGCCGATGTGATCGGTCATGTAAAATCGCTACAAACAGGACTTCGCCGTCGATGTCCGCGCGGCCGACCGATAGATGCAGTGGAAAGACGGTTCCGTTTGCGCGCAGACCCTCGACGTCTCGCCCGATCCCTATGATGCGCTTCTCGCCCGTCTCGAGATGATGGTGCAGGAATCCGTCGTGACGTGCTGCCATGTCGTCAGGCATCAGAATACGGACGTTTTGTCCCATGAGATCGTCTACGGACCTGCCGAAGAGCAGGGCGGTTGCCTTGTTGACGCGCAATATGGTGCCGTCATGATCCGACACGAGGATCGCATCGACCGCAGCATCGAAAATCGCGAAAAGGACGGCGCGATCATCGGCAATATCCATAGTCAGCACTCTGAATCAATTAGCAGAAAAGCGCCTGAGCTCATTCCGGGGCAGTTCGACTATACGATTGGTGGGGCGCAGGCCCAACCTCTCGCGATACGTTAATGACCGCTAAAACATCTGTGAGAGTGATCACACCGGCCAGCCTTTCTGCATCGACGACAAGGAATTTTCTCCGACCTGTTTTCATGATCCGCGCCATAAGGTCGAGGCCAGTCATGTCACAGGAAACAGAATTATCGTTATTCACGTTCTCGATCACATCTTCAACCATCACTGTCGTCCAGTGTTCGCGGTCGATCTTGCGGACAATCTGGGTATCGACATACCCCAGCAGTGTCCCGTCCTCCAAAACGGGTGCGAATGTGATGGCATGTTCCAGGAACACATTGTTCACCAGGTCCGACAGCGATTGATCCACGCGTGCCGTCCATGGATCGCGCGTCATGAAGGTCGCGACAGTCCGCCCGTCGAACGCAACCTCCGTCTCCAGCCGGGCAAGGGACGCACGCGATGTCGCCAACAGGAACAGTCCGATCAGGATCGGCCAGAGCCCCGCAGTCAATGCACCGGAGAAAACGGCGTAAAGACCCAGCGCTATCACCCCATAGGCGATCATGTTCGAAACGGTAACTGCATGTCTGGTGGACATCACCAGATCGCTCGATCGCGTCCAGAGCCAGGCGCGCAGCACCCGACCCCCATCCATCGGAAATGCAGGCAGAAGATTGAACAGGGCAAGGACAAGGTTGATTACGGCCAGGTAGCCGAAGATCGAGAGCGCGGCGGCCGGCAGCCCGATGATGTCAGAGACCAGAGCGCTGAACCAGAATCCGAGCGCGAGACAGAAACTGGCAAACGGCCCGGCGATGGCGATCCAGAATTCGGTCGCTCCGCTCACCGGCTCCGACTGGAGTTCTGCGACCCCTCCGAAAAGAAACAGGGTGATACCTGAAATGCGAAGGCCAAAGCGTCGCGCGACGATGGCATGCGCCAATTCGTGCACGATCAATGACCCGAAAAGTCCCAGCATCGCCGCCACGGCCATGACAAGAAGCGCCGGAGTCCGGGCATCCGGGAATTCGACCGGAAAGTAGGCGGTAGCAAGACTCCAGACGATCAGCGCGGCGATCAGAAGCCAACTTGCATCGACCTTGATCTCGAAACCATGGATCCGTGCAATCCTTATGGCATTACCCCACATCAGATTCACCAAGGGTTTGTTTATCAGTTATCTTATGCGGATTCAGGGTCATTGAAACGGCTGACAGGGCTTCCTCCAGGGATCGATCTGTGTCGATGCGATGCCATTGCATCGCGCCCGGATCCGCCCCGGCCTGTCGTATCACAACGGTTGAATCCGCGTCGGACGCGTCCGGTCCGCGCGTTGAGATTCGCGCCAGCCGTGTAGCCGTTTTCGATTCCAGCCAGATTCCGACGAAATCGCATCCGGCATCTGTCGCGATATCTTCGGCGGCCCGGCGCGCATCAGCATTTCCATGAACGGCGTCAAGGATCACCGAATGACCTTGTTCAAGAACAATACGGGCCTGATGGCGTATGGCGTCATAAGTTCGGGCCGTTACTTCGGGCGTATAGCCTTCCGCGCCGAGGTGGGTGAGTGGATCATGATGCAGAAGCGTCTTGCGAGCGACATCGCTGCGAATATGCATCGCGCCCGGTGCTGCACCGATCTTGTGCGCGATGGCACGCGCGATCGTAGATTTGCCGGAGCCGGAATAACCGCCGATCGCCAGGAGGACAGTCGGCTTCGGATCGAGATAATCCATGGCCTGCATCAGATAGGCGCGTGCCTCGCCCATCATTTCGATTCCGTCTGCCGCGACGGCAGCGGTCTGAACATCTACCATCGTGCGTATTGCAGCCCGGATCGAGAGGTATAACGGCAGAAGCGAGAGACCGGCATCGGTCAAATCCGAGCACGCTTCGGAGAAATAGGCATTCAGCACCAGATTTGCCGGGTGACCCATTTCGCGGTGGTCGAGATCCATCAGCAGAAACGCAAGATCGTAAAGGGTATCGCATGTGCCTAGGCGTTCATCGAATTCGAGGGCATCGAAAGGCGTTGGAACGCCGCCGATCACAACGATATTGCGCAGATGGAGATCGCCGTGACATCGCCGAATGTGCCCGTTTCTGGACCTTTGGTGTAAAATCACGGACAGGTCAGACCAAACCTTTCGGCTTCGCGCAATGAAATCGGAGGCTTCAACATTGATTGCTTCGCCCATGGAGCGGAATACACGCTCGAGTTCGTCGATTATTTCCTCAATCAGGGCTGCGCCGTCCAGATTGCGGACCGGTGATGCCGCGTGATATCGGGCAATCGAAGCCCCTAATTTCAGGGCCAGAGCATCGTCAATTCCGCAATCGTCGGCAATGTGCGCCAGTTCTGCCTTTGCAGGGAAACGGTTCATCACCAGTACCCATTCAAGCACGTCTCCGGGGCCGTCCAACGCGAGCGTCCCGTCTTTCCGACGGACAATCGGCATGACGCTCCTGTAGATTGACGGCGCAGTGCTCTTGTTGAGTTCGAGTTCGCGATCAAGCAGGGTATGACGCTTTGCGACGGTCGACAGATCCATGTAGTCGTACTTCACGGCGCGTTTGATTTTTAGAGCCCGATCTCCGGTCAGGAAGATGATGGCACCATGCGTGTCGATCCTTTGCGTGCTGCCTCCGAAACCCGCTCCGCTCTCGAGAAAGCGAATGACCTCTGCCTGAGCCGCGGACCCGCTCGTCTTGACATGACTTTTTTGCCTGTTCTTACCCATTTGCCTGCCGACCAGGAGAGATGCATGCCAATACTAAGCGTTTTTTCCGGACCATGGCTTGAGCGAGATCAATCCCCGCACTGCAACATGTCCTATCGTTTTCGGCATGTAGGCAGAATCAAGGAGACCGAGATGGACAGCAACAGCGACACTCCCCCTGCGGCTCAGGATATTGGCGACCCGGATGCCTGCTTCCGGCCGATTTCACATACACCCTGGGACGGGATGACATGGCTGGAGAACCTTGCGAATTTTGGCGCTGAGCTGACGACATTCGCAGCCGCACGGATGAAGGAAGACGTCCAGACCCAGCAAAAGCTTTTTCATTGTAAATCGGTCCCGGAGATGCAGCAGGTGCAGGCGGAGTTCGTCCAGAAGGCGATCAATCAATATTATGCCGAGACTGCGAAGCTAACTGAAATCGTCGGAAAGTCGGCGCCTGAATGAAGCTTGCACTTTATCGGCTAAACAACCTGACGGGCCAGACAGTAAATGCTCTTTGGACAGCAATATAACGCAACATGAAGAAAAGAAAAATCATGACGATCAATATCGGAGCGGCTGACCGCGTTATCAGATATATTATTGGACTGTTTCTCATACTGGCACCGCTTTGGAACCAGTATATTCTATCGTTCGCCCCTTTGATTGTTGCTGCTTCCGTGGTCGTTGGCATCGTTCTCGTAGTTACCGCATATGTTCGGTCCTGTCCTATCTATACGGCATTGGGGGCATCTACCCGACAGAAATAGTGAGCAATAACACGGGGTGTGACAGGTAGCCACGGCAGAGTTCGCAGGCTGCAGGACAAGGTGATTCATTTTCAACGGTACCGTCATTTTTGACATTCGGCAGTCTGCAAGCCGATAGTGGGTGAATCTACCCGTGCTCAGGTATTGAGCAGCTGAAAATGAAACGTGGAAATAGATTCCGGACTTTCAAACGACTTGGCGATTATTATGACTCAGTGTAATCTATTCTAACCGGAGAGGAGCGATGAAGAAAATTCTGGTTGCCACAGATCTTTCTGATCGATCCGATATTGCACTGCGACGGGCGTCTTTGATCGCCCGTAGCCAAGCTGCATGACATTCATGTCGTCGACGGGGACTGGCCATTGATCATCGGTGATATGCAGAAACAAGTCGCCGAGAAGTTTATCACGTCACAGCTAGCGAAGATCGAAGACACCAAGGCGCTCGATGTCGAGGTCTCTTTCATATTCGGTGATCCCAGTATTGATATCGCCTCTACCGCCGTCGATCTTGGTGCGGAACTTATTGTCATAGGTCGCCACCGAGATCGCGGAATTGCTGAGTTTTTCCGTGGAACAACCATCGAACGCATGGCGCGCACCTCGGAGGTTCCGATTCTGGTGGCAAGGCGGGAGCCCGTCGCCCACTATGTTCGCGCCGTCGTCGGCTTGGATTTTTCGACCTGTTCATCGAACGCGGTATCTCTCGCGACCGAGCTTGTTGGAGCAAATAACGTGGCTTTGATGCACGCCTATCATGTACCGTTCAAAAACCTCACAATGTCCACCGACCGAACAGGGAGCATATCGGCCACTGACAAGAGAGGAATCGAAGACGATATCAGGCGAGAAGTCGACATATGGCTCAATAGCATGCCGATCAAAATCGAAAAGCGCGAAGTAATTCTACACGAAGGCAGCGCAATAGATATATTACCTCGCGTTGCAGCAGAATTGGGTTCGGACCTGATTTGTGTTGGGGCACATAGCCGTTCCTGGCTGTCTTCCGCGATCTTGGGCAGCACAGCGCACGAACTTTTGTCATATTCGAATTTTGACATTCTTATTGTACCGCTATGCGGTAAGCGCGTTCAGGATCAGATCGGCAAAAATGAGGATGCTGACTAAAACGCCGATGGAAACAGCTATTCCTATCCCCACGAAAACGCCATCTCGCTGAACCAGGCCCCAAGACATGCAGGCTATCGCAATGGCCGGCGGTGCGTTCATAAGCGGAATGGGCATCACCAGAAGTAAAGACATGAGCAGGCAGACGACACCGACAAGCCTTTCGCGTTTCGCGAATATCGGCAGTCGCTCGTAGCTCCTGCTTTCCGCCCATCGTAACGGAACGGCGAGAAACCGTATCATGGTCTCGATCATCCGCAGCGGCAGACGTATGCGTCTGGCGCGTCGCGGCAGACTGCCCCGTTCTCCGTACAGAGCCAGATGAGCCGAGATGATCATAAGCGGAACACCAAGAATTGCCCCTGCACTCGGGATGGGGAGAGGGATAGAGTCGGGCAGGGCGAACAGCAGGATCGCGACACCGTGCATCCGCGCCCCTGCCTGATCGAGCGCACTGCCAAGTGTTACTTCCGTGCCAGCGCGGGCTTGATTGCCCAGACTTTCGAGAAGGGCGGCAAAGCTGATCCCGTTCGTGTCAGATTTTGGGTCAAGCTGCTCATGAAGCAATGTTACGACCTCAGTTTAGATCTCCAGAACAACCCGGCCCTCAATCCGGCCCTCGCGCATCCAATCAAAAATTTCATTGATGTCGTCGAGTTTTGCCCAGTTGAATGTCGTCTTCACTTGCCCTTCCGCCGCAAGGGCCAAGGCTTCGGACAGATCGAGGCGCGTGCCGACGATGGAGCCGCGGATCGTCAGACGCTTCAGTACGACGTCAAAGATCGGCAGGGGAAAGTCGCCGGGGGGCAGGCCGACGAGTGACATCGTGCCATGACGGCGCAGCATGCCCGTCGCCTGGGCAAATGCCTTGGTGTTCACGGCAGTGACGAGCGCGCCATGCACGCCGCCGATCTGCGAAATGACCTCCTTGACCGGATCGACGTCCGCGGCATTGATTATCTCGTCGGCGCCCAAGGATTTCGCGAGCTTCAACTTGCTGTCGGCGATGTCGATTGCCACGACATGCATCCCCATGGCCTTGGCGTATTGTACCGCCATATGACCGAGTCCGCCAATCCCCAGAATGGCGACCCATTGACCGGGCCGAACTTCGTTTTTTTTCAATCCCTTGTAGACGGTCACGCCCGCACAAAGCACAGGCGAGGCAGGACCAAAATCGAACCCGTCGGGCAATTGGCCGACATAATCGGCATCTGCCGCAACGTATTCGGCATAAGCTCCATCGACGGAATAGCCGGTGTTCTGTTGACTTTCGCAAAGGGTTTCCCAGCCTCCGGTGCAATGTTCGCACCGGCCACAGGCTGAGTGCAACCAGGGCACGCCGACCCGGTCGCCTTCCTTCAGATGGGTAACACCGGTACCAAGGGCTACGATCTCGCCTACACCTTCGTGCCCCGGAATGAAGGGTGCCGTTGGTTTTACGGGCCAGTCACCCATAGCTGCATGCAGATCAGTGTGGCACACACCGGACGCCCGTACCCGGACCAGCACCTGACCGACTCCGATCTGTGGCACGGGATGTTCGCGGATATCCAGCGGTTTGCCGAGTTCGGTAACCACGGCAGCTTTCATCGTCTGGGGGATCGTCATTGGAAAATCTCCTCATCGCGTAAGGTCATGCAAGCTAGTGCATGGAAAATGCGGTTCCGGACTTGATCGGCATCAATCGAAGCACCGGTGATTCCGGCATTCCTGAGCCAAAGGTCCCGCAACGGGTCGGACGCGACAGAAGAAAGCCATGTCATGAAAGGCCGCGAAAAGTGGATGATCCCGATCCTGATGGCTCTGTTTGCCGCGGGAGGCATGACGTATGGCATGGCAGAAGAGACGCTGGCGTTCTATGCAATCCTGATACCGGTGATGATCGCCGCAGGCTACGACGCGCTGACCGGCGTGGCGGTGATCCTGCTCGGTGCAGGGATCGGAGTGTTGGGATCGACGATCAATCCCTTCGCAACCGCCATCGCCTCCGATGCCGCAAATATTCCGTTTACCGACGGGTTGCTCCTGAGACTGGCGATCCTTGGAATCGGCTGGCTGATCTGCGTGGTTTTCGTGATGCGCTATGCGGCGAAAGTGAAGGCCGACCCCTCGCGCTCTATCGTCGCGGACCGGCGCGAGGACAATTTGCGCGATTTCATGGGCAAAACTGTCGGTCTGGCCGCCGATCTGTCAGGACGGCAGAAACTCGTCCTCATTCTATTCGGCATAACCTTTGCGGTCATGATCTGGGGCGTGGCCGTTCAGGGCTGGTGGATGGCCGAGATGTCGATGCTTTTCCTTGGCGCGGCGCTGGTTATCGGCACCGTCGCGTTGATCGGCGAAAAGCCTTTCGTCGAAGCGTTCGTAGACGGCGCGCGACCTCCTTGGTGTGGCGCTCATTATGGATCTCGCGCGCGGTATCGTGGTCATCATGGATGCAGGCCGGATAACGGACACGATCCTCAACGCCTCGGAACAGGCGATCGCAGGCCAGTCTGAGGTCGTGTTCATCAATGGAATGTATTGGAACGAAGTGGCGATGAGCTTCTCGTCCCCTCAACGTCTGGCCTTGCCGTCCTGTCGATGCCCATCCTGGCACCGGTTTCGGATTTCGCGGGCGTGGACCGGTCGCTGGCCGTTACCGCTTATCAGTCGGCATCCGGTATCGTGAATCTCATCACGCCGACCTCAGCGGTAGTTGTCGGCGCGCTGGCCATAGGACGGGTGCCCTACGACCGCTGGTTGCGCTTCGTGGCGCCACTGCTGCTGATCCTCACGGTCCTCATCATGGCTGCGCTGAGCCTGGCGGTGATGCTATGACCGCGCTTGGCGTCCATTCCGAAACCGGCAAGCTCCGGCGCGTGATCGTCTGCGCACCGGGTTTGGCTCACGAGCGGTTGACGCCCGCGAATGTCGTCGGCGTGGGGGTGCTTGACGAACTTCTCGGCTGGCTCGAGGAGATGCCCGCACAAGAACTTGCGCGCTTCCTGATCGGCGGCATCGCGGTCCACGATCTTTACTTCGCTCCACAGGGATGATGGCCGCAGTTCTTGGCCGCGAAGGTTTTTTGCTGCCGCCACTGCCGAACATGCTGTTCACACGCGACACTTCGGCTTGGATCTATGGCGGAGTGACCCTCAACCCGATGCATTGGCGCGTACGTCAGCAGGAAACGCTGCTGATGGATGCGATCTATCGCTTTCATCCGATGTTCGCAAATAAGGCGAAGGTCTGGTGGGGTGGTGCGGATGAAGACATGCAACCCGCCAGCCTCGAAGGTGGCGACGTCATGCCCAACGGGCGCGGCATTGTCCTGATCGGAATGGGCGAGCGCACAACACCGCAGGCTGTGGGGCAGGTCGCGCGCGCATTGTTCGCCGCCGGTGCCGTCGAGCGCGTCATCGGCTGCGCCATGCCACCAGCACGCGCCGCGACGCATCTCGATACGGTCTTTTCTCTTTGCGACCGTGACATTGCCACAAGCTACACCGACGAGGCGGAAGCGTTGACGTGCTGGTAGTTACGCCCAGGCACAGGCGCGCGAACAGTGGGATGATGGCAACAACGTTTTCGCGATCGAGCCCGGCGTCGTCATGGCGTATGACCGCAACACCCATACCAGCACATTGCTGCGCAAGGCAGGGGTAGAGGTCATTACCCTGCGCGGCTCGGAACTGGGGCGGGGCAGGGCGGCGGACACTGCATGACCTGCCCGATCGAGCGAGATCCCCACGACGACTGATGCGTATCCCGCCCGAGGACTATCACGCACTCCGTACGACAGCGGTTCATGCATACCGCACGGGTTCTGGGCCGGGTCTATGACGCGATCGAGTATCGCGGTTTCGGCCAGAAGATTGTCGAAGAACTGGCCGAATGGGCAGGCGTGCCAGTCTACAACGGCCTGACGGACGAGTTTCATCCGACCCAGATTCTTGCTGATCTGATGACGATGGGCGAGCACTGCGACCGGCCGTTGTCCCAGATCGCATTCTGCTTTCTCGGGGATACCGGCAACAACATGGGCGACAGCCTCATGATCGGCGGCGTGAAGATGGGCATGGATGTGCGGCTTTGCGGGCCCAAGCCGCTCTGGCCGGATAAGACGCTGATTGAGGAGGCCAGGGTCATAGCCGAGCAGACCGGCGCTCGCCTGACGCTTACCGAAGATGTGGACTCAGGCGTGCGGAACTGTGATTTCCTGTACACGGACGTCTGGGTGTCAATGGGGGAACCTGAAGACGTCTGGGCCCACCGGATTGAAGCGCTGATACCATATCAGGTGAACGCGGCGATGCTGGAAAAAACCGGATACCCGGATACGAAATTCATGCATTGTCTGCCGGCGTTTCACAACGTCGACACCGAGGTCGGCGCAAGGATCGCACGTGAGCATGGATTGGACGCACTGGAGGTGACGGACGAAGTCTTTGAAAGCGCCGTTTCCATCGTATTCGATCAGGCCGAGAACCGCATGCATACGATCAAGGCCGTGCTCGTCGAGACGCTGGGAGCCTGAGGTGCTAGTTGTTTAGTCCCGTCATCTGGTGGATCGGATCGACGATGAAGCGGTCTGGCTCTGAAGTCCAGATTTTGCAGATGTATTCGTAGGGTGTGAGCCC